>ODAJ012192582.1_pt1 | contig 50178 bp, 47 predicted proteins | sample 1539241 | NCBI WGS metagenome assembly ODAJ01 (sample SAMN02144231, study PRJEB22623) | gut metagenome | biome: sheep rumen | host: Ovis aries | place: New Zealand | reverse complement strand
CGGAGGGGCAGCTGCCCTGCCCGGAGGGCGCGGAGCTGACGCAGATGGACTACGAGTTCTATCCCGAGGCGCTGGAGCATGTGATCCGCAGGGTGCATGAGGACTTCAGGGGCGATCTGATCGTGACGGAAAACGGCGTGGCCGTCTCGGACGACAGCCGCCGCGTGGAATTCATCCGCCGGGCGCTGCGGGGCGTTTCCAACTGTGTGAACGACGGCATCCCCGTCAAGGGCTGCATGTACTGGAGCCTGATGGACAACTTTGAATTGCAGAAGGGTTTTTCTATGACCTTCGGCCTGATCGCGGTCGACCGCGCCACCATGGAGCGCCAACCCAAGGAGAGCCTGACGTTCCTCGGCAGGCAAAAATAAGACTGTAAAATGCAAAAGCGGGCATGGCTTATACAAAGCTGTATGAGCCATGCCCGTCAACGATTTGGTTTTGAGATGGATCAGATTTCCTTCATCTGACCTTCGGTCAGAACATCGATCATGATCCTGGCAGACAGACGAAACGCGTAAATAAAAGTCTCGCAATCGGTGAGCACATTGCTCCGATGAGCCGGCGGACCGTTTCGACAGTCTGGGCGGCACTGCGGAATCAGAGCTGCTCGAGATCCGCAAGGAAGAGCGCGGCCTCGGCGTCGGAGGGGATGAGCCAGCCGGTGCGCGGGGAGACCGTGAAGGACATCACCGCAGGGCCGTCCATCAGGCAGCTGCGCTTGAACTGCTGGGAGAACAGACGCCTGCACCAGCTCTGCAGCCAGCGCTTGAGTTCCTCGTCCGTGAATTCGTCGCCGTAGGCGGCCTTGGCCAGTCGGAAGACCTTGGAGGGCGCGAAGCCGTTTTGCAGGATGTGGTAGGTGAAGAAGTCCTGCAGCGAGTAGGAGCCGACGGCGTCCTCACTCTTCTGCTCGATGAGATCGTCATGGATGGGCAGCAGCTCCGGCGTGACGGGGCAATCCAGCACGTCGTAGAGCGCGGCCTTGAGCACCTTGTCCTCCGTGGTCGCGGCGATGTGGCTCACGGCGGCGCGCACCTGGGTCTTGGTCAGGCCGAGGTTCACATCATACATGCTGGTGTGGTCGCCGTTATAGGTGCACCAGCCGTCGATGAACTCGCTGAGATCCTCGGTGCCGACGTCCAGGCCGTTGACCTTGTTGGCAATGTCCATGAGGATCTGCGTGCGCTCGCGCGCCTGCGCGTTCTCGAAGGCGACGGAATAGTCGTCATGCGCATGGCCGATGTCGTCGAAGTGCTGGTAGACGCTCTTGCCGATGTCGATCACGCGAACCTCGCAGCCCCACTGCTCGGCCACAACGATGGCGTTGGACTTGGTGCGGCTGGAGGTGCCGAAGCAGGGCATGGTGCAGGCGATGACGTTGCTGGCGGGCAGGCCCATGCGCTTGACGGCCATGGCACAGACCATGACGCAGAGCGTAGAGTCCACGCCGCCGGAGATACCGACGACGCAGTGGTCGAGGTGGGCGTACTCCATGCGCCGCACGAGGCCGGAGATCTGCAGGTCGAGCATGCGCTCGCAGTAGGCGGGAAGATCGGCGGGATCGTCGGGCAGATGCGGATGCTTGTTATACTGCCGAGTCAGGCTCGTTTCTACAGGCGTATCGCCCCAGGCGAAGGTGGTGTAATCCTCGTCGATCATGTCGAAGTCGCCGCTGTCCCGGCGCAGGTTTGTCAGCAGCTCCACATCGATCTCGCTGACGGCGAGGCTGGTACGGGCAGCGCCGATCTGCTCATCCTGCGAGAGGATCTTGCCGTTTTCGGCCACCAGGCAGAGGCCGGAATAGACCCGGTCGGTGCTGCTCTCTCCCTTGCCGGGAGCGGCGAGGACGAGAGCTGCGTCCAGATGTCGGGAGCTCGCCTTTGCAGCCAGCGCAGCTTCCTCCGTGCTGCTCACAGTGGCGGGGAAGGAGGCCATCTGCGCGATCAGCTGCGCGCCCGCCCGGGCGTGGCGCGTGGTGTCTGTCCAGATGCTCTGGATGTCGTCGCCCAGATCCACAGCGACGTTCAGCTCAGGCAGCGCGTCACAGGCAAAAAGCGCGTCGCTGCAGAGGGAAACGGTGCCGAAGCTCTCCAGCTCGATCTCGTGGCAGTCCCCGTCGGCGCTGCCGTTGAAGATGGAGTCGGCGCTGCGTCCAGGCACCAGAGCGATCAGCTCCCCGTCCCAGAGCGCGGCGGCCACGCTGTAGATCCTGGGACCGACAGCCAGCGGCAGGCCCACAAAGGCCAGCACATCCGTGCCGACACTGGCCTCCGCCACCCGGGCCAGGGCCTTTTCCGCCCCGTCGAGCACCACGCGGTGCTTGAAGAGATCCTGGCAGCTTGCGCCGGTGAGCGTGAGCTCGGGGAAGACAAGAACCTTGACGCCCTGTTCGTCCGCCCTGCGGATGCACTCGATGACGCGATCGGCATTATACTGGCAGTCGGCCACCTTGATGACCGGCGCGGCGGCCGCGACTTTGATAAAACCGTTTTTCATTCCTCAAATATCTTCTTTCTTCGAATGATTCGCGGAGGATCAGAACTTGATGCGCGCTTCGATGTAGTCGGCGACCTCGCTGATGGGCAGGCGCACCTGCTCCATGCTGTCGCGCTCGCGCACGGTGACGCAGCCGTCGGTCTGGGAATCGAAGTCATAGGTCACGCAGAAGGGCGTGCCGATCTCGTCGGCGCGGCGGTAGCGCTTGCCGATGGAGCCGGTCTCGTCGTACTCGACCATGAAGCGCTTGGCCAGCTCGTCGCGGATCTCCAGGGCGGGCTCGGCGAGCTTCTTGCTCAGCGGGAGGATGGCCGCCTTGATTGGCGCGATGGCGGGCTTGAGGCGCAGCACAACGCGCACGTCGTTCTTCTCCGCATCGACAAGCTCCTCATCGTAGGCCTGGCAGAGCAGGGCCAGCACGGTGCGGTCGAGGCCGTAGGTGCTCTCGACGATGTAGGGGATGTAGCGCTCGTTGGTGAAGGGGTCGATGTACTCGAGCTTCTGACCGCTGTACTCCTGGTGGCGGCTCAGGTCAAAGTCGGTACGGTCGTGGGTGCCGTTGATCTCGCCCCAGCCGATGGAGGGGAAGAGGAACTCGATGTCGCAGGCAGCCTTGGCGTAGTGCGCGAGCTTCTCATGGTCGTGGAAGCGGAGGTTCTCCTCGGGCAGGCCGAGGTCCATGAAGAACTTCTTGCCGAATTCCTTGAAGTAGGCGTAGAAATCAAGGTCGTCGCCGGGCTTGCAGAAGGTCTGGAACTCCATCTGCTCGAACTCGATGGTGCGGAAGGTGAAGTTGCCCGGCGTGATCTCGTTGCGGAATGCCTTGCCGATCTGGCCGATGGAGAAGGGCAGCTTGGTGCGCATGGAGCGCAGGACATTGGGATAGTTCACGTATTCGCCCTGAGCGTTCTCCGGGCGCAGGTAGATGACCGACTTGGCGTCGTTGGTGACGCCGCGGAAGGTCTGGAACATGAGGTTGAACTCACGGATATCGGTGAAATTGTGCTTGCCGCAGTTGGGGCAGGGGATGTGGTGCGCCTTGATGTACTCGAACATCTCCTCCTTGCTCATGCCGTCGGCGTGCGCGTCGGGGTCAAAGTCGTCGATCAGATTGTCGGCGCGGAAGCGCATCTTGCACTCTTTGCAGTCCAGCAGGGGGTCGGCGAAGGAGGCGACGTGGCCGCTTGCCTCCCACACGCGGGGGTTCATGAGGATGTCGGCGTCGACCTCGTAGCTGTTGCGGCGCTCCTGAATGAAGCGCTTGCGCCAGGCGTCCTTGACGGTGTTCTTGAGCCGTGCGCCGAGCGGGCCGTAGTCCCAGGTGTTCGCGAGGCCGCCGTAGATCTCAGAGCCGGCGAAGATGAAGCCGCGGTTCTTGCACAAGGCAATGATCTTGTCCATGGTTTTTTCGGTGTTGTTCATAGAAATGTCCTTTCCTGCGGCTGGCTGCCGCAGAGATGTAATATTTGCGCAGCAGACAGAGGTTATTCCCTCTCTCCGTCTCTGTCGCAACAAGTTATTTTAGCACAGCTTCTCCCCTGCCGCAAGGCAAACGTACAAAAACGCACAAGTTAAAATGCTGACATTATCACCCGCGGCGCGGTGAGACGCGGTGAACAAAACAGGAAAAGGGAAACTTCCTGAGGAAGTTTCCCTTTTCCTGTTCAGCTTGTCCGCGCTTTATTTGTCCAGATAAGTCCGTACCAGCTCCTGGAGCAGCTCGTCCCGGTCGATCCGGGTGATGAGGGTGCGGGCGTTATTATAGTTCGTGATATAAGTCGGGTCCTCGGAGAGGAGATAACCCACGATCTGATTGATGGGGTTATAGCCCTTCACCATGAGGGAGTTATACACGGACGACAGGATCTCCCGCATCTCGGCCTTGTTGTCCAGCGCTGTGAATTTTCTGGTCGTATCTTCCATGACGTTCCCTCCCATTTGATTCGTTCGATACCATTATAGCAGATTCAGCGCGCAAGTAAAGTCGAACGGTGAGGAAATTCACAAATTTTTTGAGATTTCTTCCGGCGGACCAGGCGGACGAAGCCTGCAGCGCTCAGCGCAGGCCGGCGTTGAAGCGGCTGGCCAGCGCGGTGAGGACGCGCGTCACGGTCTCCTCAGCATGCTCGTCGGTGAGGGTCTGATCGTCGCTGCGCATGGTGAGCGAGAAGGCGACGGATTTCTTTCCCTCCGCGACATGGCTGCCGGTATAGACGTCGAAGGGCTTGCAATCCTTGAGATACTCGCCGCCGGCGGCCAGGATGGTCTCGACCATCTCGCCCACGGGGATCTCCCTGTCACAGACGACGGCGATATCGCGCGAGGTGGACGGGAAGCGCGGCAGCGGGCGGAACACGGGGACGCCTGCGCGCACGGAGAGCAGCGCGTCAAAGCTCAGCTCGGCGCAGTAGAGCTCCGCGTCGACGCCGTAGTTGGCGGCGACCTGCGGGTGGATCTGGCCGAAGACACCGATCTCCAGGCCGTTGACAAACACGCGCGCACAGCGGCCGGGGTGATAAGACGGATTGTTCTTCTCCGCCTCGAAATGCGGCCGTGCGGCGCCTAGATCCTCAAGCAGCGCCTCGACCCAGCCCTTGAGCGTGAAGAAGCTCATCTCCGGCCCGTAGGCGCCGAGGGAGACGACCTTGGGCTCGTTGGCGAGTCCGTCCGGGCGCTTGAGGTAGATACGGCCGATCTCGTAGAGCGCAGCCTGCTTGTTGCGGTAATTGTAGTTGCGGCTGAGGATCTCGAGCATGGACGGCAGGATGGTAGTGCGCATGATGGAGGTGTCCTCGCCGAGGGGGTTGAGGATCTTCAGGCTGTCCCTGCGCGGATCGTCCTGCGGCCAGCGGATCTTGTCATAGAAACTGGGGCTGATGAAGGAATAGGTGATGATCTCGTCGAGACCCATGCTGCGGCAGAGCTCGCCGATGCGCCGCTCGAAGCGCTGCAGCGGCGTGTAGCCGCCGGCAGTGCTGATGGAGCCGGTGAAGCGCGTGGGGATCTCGTTGTAGCCGTAGAAGCGGGCAACCTCCTCGGCGATATCGGAGTAATGCTCCACGTCGCCGCGCCAGGAGGGCACGAGGATGGTATCGCCCTCGAGGCCAAAGCCGAGCTCCAGCAGGATGCGGCGCATGGTGGCCTCGTCGATCTCGGTGCCGAGCAGGGCGTTGACCTTTTCGGGCTCGAGCTTGAGCGTGGTCTGCGGCTTTTTGCCGGGGAAGACGTCGATCACGCCCTCCACGACCTCGCCGGCGCCCAGCAGCTCCACGAGCTCGCAGGCGCGGTTCACGGCGCGGAGCGTCCCTTCGGCGTCAAGACCCTTCTCGAAGCGGGAGGAGGCGTCGGTGCGCATGCCGAGCGCGGTGGCGGTGCGGCGGACAGAGGGGCCGTTGAAGCAGGCGCTCTCGAAAAGCACCATGGCCGTGTCGCCCACGATCTCGCTGTTCTCGCCGCCCATAACGCCGGCCACGGCCACCGGCTTTTCGGTGTCGCAGATGCAGAGCATGGAGGGGCTGAGCGGACGGTCGGTCCCGTCGAGGGTGCGGATGCTCTCGCCCTCGCGCGCAGTGCGGACGTGGATCTCCCCGTCCTTGACGCAGCTGAAGTCAAAGGCGTGCATCGGCTGGCCGTACTCGAGCATGACGTAGTTCGTGATGTCGACAAGGTTGTTGATCGGGCGCATGCCGGCGTTGCGGATGCGCTCGCGCATCCAGGCAGGCGACGGCGCGATCTTCACGTTCTTCACCATGCGCGCGGTGTAGCGCGGGCAGAGGGCCGCGTCCTCAACGACGATCTTCGCCATCTCGGCGATGCTGCCGCCGGCCTTTGCCTCGACCACGGGCTCATGGAGCTTGAGCTCCTTGCCGAAGGTCACCGCGGCCTCGCGGGCCAGGCCGATGACACAGAGGCAGTCGGGCCGGTTGGGCGTGATCTCGAACTCGACCACATGGTCGTCGCGGCCGAGGAGAACGCCCATGTCGTCGCCGGGCTCGCAGTCCTCATGCAGGATGAGGATGCCGTCCGGGATGCAGTGCGGGAATTCCTTCTGCTCGGCGTGCAGATCCGCGAGCGTGCAGATATGGTCCTTCGCCGTATCATATGCGACGAGGTCGCCCGCGTGGATGTTCTGGCAGTTCGTGAGGGTCTCCGCGCCGCCCGCGAGGGCTATTCTCCAGCGGTTCACGCCGGCGTTTTCCACCTTCTCGACCGCCGCCGCGACGACGGAGCCGAAGAGCTTCTCACCGCCGCGGAGTCCGGCAGGGAGGGAGGGCTTCTTCGGGTCGATGGCGTGATAGTCGTTCAGCAGCGCCGCGGCCACGATCTCGCCGTAGGGGAAATCATGCACATTGGCGTCGAGCTCCTTGAGGGAGCAGAGCATGCCGGCGGATTCCACGCCGCGCAGCTGCCCGGCGCGGATCTCGACGCCGTTCGGCAGGAGCGCGCCGTCCAGCGCGGCAGGCACAAGGTCGCCCTCATGGACGTTCCAGGCGCCGGTGCAGATCTGCACGGGCTTTTCGCCGCCCGCGTCGATCTGGGCGACGAGCATATGGTCAGAATCAGGATGCTTCTCCAGCGAGAGGATGCGCCCGACCTTTACGTTGCGGATCGTTTTGGAGAGATCCTCAGTGACCTCGACCTTGGAGCCGGAGACGGTGATCGCCTCGGCGAAGGCCTTGTCGCCGTATTCGTCAAGAGGCAGGTCGACGAACTCGTTGAGCCATTTTCTGGAAAGATTCATCTTCTTCTCCTTCCTCCTCAGAACTGCTCGAGGAAGCGCACGTCATTCTCGAAAATGAGGCGCAGGTCGTTGATCTTGTATTCGCCCATGGCGAGGCGCTCGAGGCCCATGCCGAAGGCCCAGCCGGAGTATTCGTCCGGGTCGATGCCGCAGCCCTGGAGCACCTTCGGGTGCACCATGCCGGCGCCGAGGACCTCGATCCAGCCCTCGCCCTTGCAGGTGGGGCAGCCCTTGCCGCCGCATTTGTGGCACTGGATATCCATCTCGCAGCTCGGCTCGGTAAAGGGGAAATGGTGCGGCCGGAAGCGCGTGACCGTGCCCTCGCCGTAGATCTTCTCCACGACCAGGTTCAGCGTCGCCTTCAGGTCAGACATCGTAACGCCCTTGTCGATGACCATGCCCTCGATCTGGTGGAACATCGGGGAGTGCGTGGCGTCCACCTCGTCCTTGCGGTAGACGCGGCCGGGGGCGATGATGCGGATGGGGAGCTTGCGCGTCTCCATCGCGTGGATCTGCATGCCGGAGGTCTGGGTGCGCAGGAGCACCCGGCTGTCCTCGGTAAAATAGAAGGTGTCCGTCCACTCGCGGGAGGGGTGCCCCTCGTCGATGTTGAGCTTGGTGAAGTTATAATCCGCGAGCTCCACCTCTGTGCCGTCGACGATCTCAAAGCCCATGCCGATGAAGATATCCTTGATCTGGTCGAGGACATTGTACATGGGGTGCTTATGCCCGAGCTCCGGCTTCTCGCCGGGCAGGGTCACGTCCAGAGTCTCCCGCTCCAGCTTGCGCTCGAGCAGGATCTTCTGCAGCTCACCGCGGCGCTCGTCGATCGCCTTTTCGATCTCTGCGCGCAACTGGTTGGCCAGCTGACCCATGGCGGGGCGCTCCTCCGCAGACAGCTTGCCCATCTGGCGGAGGATTGCCGTGAGCTCACCCTTTTTGCCGAGATAGCGGACGCGCAGGGCCTCCAGCTCGGCGTCGTCGGCATTGAGGATGGCCTTCAGCGCGGCCTCCCGCAATTGCTGCAACAGTTCTTTCATGCTTCTGCTCCTTCCGCGGCGGCCGGTCTCCGGCGCGCCGGTAATGTATAAACAAAATAAAAAAGAGCCTCCGCCTCAGCACATTGCCGGGACGAAAGCCATGCTTCCGCGGTACCACCCAAATTCGGCACAAAACCGCTCTTTTTCGCGCTTTAACGGGCGCGGCCCGCCGGGGATTGGCCGGAGCTCCCGGGCGAACCAAGCGCTGCAGACGCAGGGGGCTTTCAGCCGCCGGCTCCCCTTCTCTGTCCGTCTGTTTGGGCGCTATTTTCCCGTTCACAGCCATGACAGCGTACCACATCTGCGTCAAAATGGCAAGAGGAAAATTGACAAAGCACGCGGGAAACAGTATAATCGCATCAACGTTTCCCTCTGCGCATAGACTTGGACAGATCAACAGTCTGCGAGGCGGCGGAGCGAGAGCGCGCTCCCTTGAGCGGTGCGCCGCCCAGGGGCCGACGGCTTGCAGGGGAAGGACGCCATGAAAAGGATCTGTCTGCTTTTTCTCACGCTCTGTCTGCTGCTCTGCGGCTGCGGGAAACGAAACGACGAGCAGCGCTTTCGGGCCTTCTCGGCGGCGCTCGCCGAGCGGGACACGCTGGGCTTCACAGCGGAGCTCTGCGCAAAATACCCCGATAAAAACGTCCGCATGACGCTGCGCTTCTCGCTCCAGGGCGAGCTGCAGCGCGTTACCGTGCTGAAGCCGGATATCATCGCCGGGATCGGCGCGGCCGTCCGCGCGGGCGAAACACAGCTGGAATACGACGACGTGATCCTCGACACCGGCCCGCTCGACGCCTACGGCCTCTCCCCTCTCTCCGCGCTGCCGATCCTGGTGGATGCGCTGCGGTGCGGCTTCCCCGCCTCTTGCTGGGAGGAGGACGGCCTGACCGTCATGAGCCTCATCCGTGACGACCGCTACACGGTCGAGGTCTGGTTCGACGCGGATATGACCCCGCTGCATGCGGAGCTTCTGAGCGCAGGCGCTGTCACCGTCGTCTGTGACATCAACGATTGGAGTTAACGATATGAACGATCTGCAAAAGAGAACCTGGGCGGAGATCAGCCTGGCAAACATCCGGCACAATTACGAGGCCATCCGCGCTGCGCTGCCGGCAGGCTGCCGATTTCTCGGCGTTGTCAAGGCCGACGCCTACGGTCACGGCGCACTGCCGGTCTCGCGGCTGCTGCAGGACGCGGGAGCGGATTATCTCGCGGTAAGCTGTCTCGACGAGGCGATGGAGCTGCGCGAGGGCGGTATCCGTATGCCGATCCTCATCCTCGGACACACGCCCCCGGAATACACGGAGCTGCTGATCGACCAGAACATCACGCAGACCGTGAGTGCGCTGGCTAAAGCGCGGGAGTATTCCGCCGCTGCGGCAGCGCTCGGCAAGACGCTGAAGGTGCATCTGAAGCTCGACACAGGTATGTCCCGCCTCGGCTTCCTCTGCGCGGGGGACTATTATGAAAAGGGCGTGGAAAACGTCATCGCCTCCTGCAAGCTGCCGAATCTCGAGAGCGAGGGCGTGTATACGCACTTTGCAGTCTCCGACGAAGACGGCGAAGAGAACGAGGCCTATACACGCGAGCAGTTCCGCCTCTTCTGCGCCGTGATCGATGCGGCGAGGGAGCGCGGCGGCGTGGAATTTGCGATCCGCCACTGCGCCAACTCCGGCGCCGTGCTGCACTATCCCGAAATGGCGCTGGACATGGTCCGGCCGGGGCTGCTGCTCTACGGCTACGGCGACAACGGACAGCTCGGCCTGCGTCCCTGCATGCGCCTTGTCACCACCGTGAGCACCATCAAGCACTACGAAGCCGGCACCTCCGTGAGCTACGGGCGGCATTTTGTGACCGGGAGGCACACCCGCATGGGCGTGCTCGCAATCGGCTATGCCGACGGCCTGCCGCGTATTCTCTCCAACCGCTGCAGCTTTTACACTGTCGGCGGTTTGGCTCCGCAGCGCGGGAACATCTGCATGGACATGTGCATGGCGGATCTCACCGAGCTCCCGCAGGTCGACGTCGGCAGCGAGGTGGAGATCTTCGGCGAACACAACAGCGTCGAGGAGCTGGCCGCCGCAGCCGGGACGATCTCCTATGAGCTGCTCTGCGCCGTGTCCAAGAGAGTGCCCCGCGTGTACGGAGAGGAGACAGGCGGCAAATGAACCGGCCTGGATCAAGCAACAGCAGGGGTCTTCCCGCGCTTCGCAGGGAGGCTTCAAGAGAACAGGGGGGCGGTACGATGCCTTCTGCACAGCAGAAAACACGCGGAAAAGAAAGGCTGTACTATATTGATCTGCTGGAGACGATCGCGATCGTGATGGTCCTCTCCTATCATGCGACGAACTACAGCTCTGATTTTCTGCAGGGAAGCGAGGTTTTCCGGCATTATCTGCGGTATTACATCCGGGGCATTTTGAGCTGCTGCGCTCCCCTCTTCTTTTTCGCAAACGGATATCTGCTGTTCCGCTGCGAGCTCGACCTGAAAAAACACATCCGCAAGATTCTCCGTTTCATCCTGCTCTGCTTCCTGTGGGGCGGCATCGACCTGTTCTGCCTGATGTTCATCCGGAACGAATTCCTCAGCTTCAAGGAATTCCTGGGCGGCATATGGTCATGGAAGAGCGGATGGATCAACCACCTCTGGTATCTGCATACCCTGATCATCATATACCTCCTGTTCCCGCTGCTCAAGCTCGCCTACGACAGCCGGCGCGACTTCTTTTACTTCTTTTTGATTGTCGCCGCGATTCTTTCGTTCGGCAACAGGGGCATCAACATCCTGGCGACCCTCGGCGCACAGTTCACGCCGGGAAAGCTCACCTTCCATCGCTTCAACTGGTTCAACGCCTTCAATCCGTTTCAGGGGCTCAACGGCTATGCCTTTGTGTATTTCTGCCTCGGCGGAATCGCGGACGAGCTGCTGGACAGACTCAGCATTCTGAGAAAGCCTCCCGTCAGCATCGCTGTCCTTCTGCTGTCCATGCTCGGGCTCTTCGGCGTCGGCGTCGCCTATTCGCATATTATGCATGAGATCTGGGATCTTGTCTGGGAGGGCTATGACACGGTCTTTACCCTGATCAATGTCTTCTGTCTGTTCTCTCTCTGCCGGAGCTATACGGGGAAAAACAGGGCGCTGCGGCAAGGCTTTTATCTGATCTCCTCCAACACGCTCGGCATCTACTTTGTTCATATGGTGATTGCTCAGATGCTCGCCCTCGTCGTAATGCGCTACGATATCACCAGCGTGATCCCGGGTCATTTCGTTTTCGTTCTGTCGATTCTGGCCTTGAGCCTGGGGATCTCTCTCCTGCTCCGGAAAATCCCGCTGCTGAAGAGACTTGTGAGCTGACGGAGCAGCCGAAGCCACCGGTGAACAGCTTTCTCAAACTCGAAGCATCAGCATCTTATAAAAAGAATAAGACGAATCCACCGGACTTGTCCGGTGGATTCGTCTTATTTATTCTTCTTTATTCTTCAATTTCCCACGGCAGCTTGACGAATTCCGGTTCGTGATAGATGGCGGGGAGGATGACCGAGAAAAGGTTGTCCGTCGGGAAGCAGAGGCTTGTGGTGTTGCGGCAGGGGTGGCAGCCGAAGAACTGCCTGTTCTTCAGATCGCGGTCGACCAGCAGGCGCACCTTGTTATCCATGTCGTTCATGAGGCCGAGCACGCTCGCCGAGCCGGGCTCGGTGCCGAGCAGGCGCAGCATGTGTTCCGGATCGCCGAAGCTCAGGCGGGAGGTGCCGATCTGCGCGGAGAGATACTTTGTCTTGAAGGGCTTGTCCCCGGGCATGATCAGAAGGAAAAAGGAGGTCTGTTTGCGGTTCGCCAGGAATAGGTTCTTGCAGATCCGGCAGCCGAGCTGCGTTTCCACCTCTTTGCATTTCTCGATGGTGTCGGCAGGCTCGTGTTCTACGCGGATATAGGGGATGCACAGCCATTGAAGCAGATCGTAGCAGCGTTCCTCCACTTCGCTGCGAAGATCTTCCGGGCGGTTGTGATAAATCGTCGGGTCGATCTTCAGCATCCTTTACCTCCTGTTGCTGGGCAGCCAGATATGCTGCTCCTCTGCACTGCGGATGAGCTCATCCCGGAAATCGGGATGAGCGATGGATATGAGCCGTTCCGCCCGTTCCCATGTACTCACACCCGTGAGATTCACCGCGCCGAACTCGGTGACGATGTAATTGGCCTGGGTGCGCGGCGTGGTCACAATATCGCCTCCGAAGTGAGGCAGGATGCGGCTGTGGCGAACGCCATGCTTATCGGTAAAGGTGGAAGGCAGGCAGAGGAAACCGCAGCCGCCCCTGGACATGGCCGCGCCCGTCACAAAATCGAGTTGGCCGCCGGTGCCGCTGATCTGCCGCGTCCCTGCGCTCTCCGAGGCGACCTGCCCGTAGAGATCGACATTCAGACAGCCGTTGATGGAAATCATTTTATCATTCTGCGCGATCACCCAAGGGGAGTTTACATAACTCAGAGGCTTGCCGATCACGGCGTTGTTTTCGTTGACCCAGTCGTAGAGCGCGCGCGAGCCGACCGCGAGGCCAACCACGCCCTGGCCGGGATGGATCGTCTTGGCGGCGTTGGTGAGCTTGCCGGCCTTCCAGAGGGCATAGTACCCGTCGCAGCAGAGCTCGGTGTGCATGCCGAGATCCCGGAGATCGGAGTCCGCAATGAGCTCGCCCAGGGCGTTGGGGATGCCGCCGATGCCGAGCTGAACTGTTGCGCCGTTGGGGATATGCGGCAGAACGTGCGAGGCGATCTGGCGGTCCACCTCGCTTGGGGCGGGGTTCGGCATTTCCCAGAGCGGGAGCTCCCCTACCTCGACGATCGCGCTCACCTTAGAGATGTGCACGCTCGTCTCGCGCTTTTCGCCGCGGATGCGCGGCTGCGCGGCATTCACCTCGACGATGATCTTCTTTGCGGTGTCTACGATGGCGCGCTCTGCGCCGAGGGCGCCGCCGAGGTTGAACCAGCCCTCCTCATCCATGGGCGCGACGGAGAGCATCGCCACATCGACGCTCAGAAACTGCTGATAGTAACGGTCGAGATCGCGAAAGAGCATGGGCATGAAGAATGCCCGCCCCTCGGCGCAGAGCTTACGCTCGTAGCCGGAGCAGTGCCAGGTGTTGTAGACGAAATGCTCGAGCGTGGGGTCGCACTCGGCGACCTGAACGGGGCCGCGGATCAGATTGCCGCGGATCTTGACTCGCTGCAGCTCATCCCGCCGCTGCGCAAGAGCCGCATCCAGGGTCGGGGGGAAGCCGTTGTTGGAGCCGTAATCCACCCAATCCCCGCTTTTGACCAGTCTGACCGCCTCTTCGGCGCTGCAGAGCTTCGCGCGATAGTCGTCATATAGTCCCATATCCAACCTCCATCTGTCTGTTTCCGTATAAACCGCGCCGTGCGCGGGAGTGCGCTTGTTTACGCCGGTTCGTAGCTGCGGCTGATCTCGTTGCCGTTGACGTCGAACTCCACGTCCTCCATCAGGCTCGGGTCCACGCGGCTGCGGCGCTTGATGACCATGCCCTGCCCCTGGTTGTTGAACACCCAGATCTTATAGTTGGGGTAGAGCGGGTCGGGCTTGTTATAGGCGCCGCTCTCGTTGAGGCGGCAGAACTTGCTGCGCCCTTCGGGGCCGTCGAGCAGGTCGCCGGGTCCGGTGTAATAGAGCTCGTCCTCGGCGGCTTTCTTCTTGAAGTCCTCCCATTCCTCGTCGGAGACTTTGTTGACGTCATTGGGTTGAATCATGTTATCTCCTCACTTTCCCTGTTGTTTGCACCAGGTTTTCATGATAAAGCTCGTCGGCAGGTGCTTGACCAGCTGCACCTGAAGCCGTTCGGGCAGGCCGAGCACCGAGGTCGCCTTGCCCTTCTTCATGTCCCGCAGCGCCTTGGCGACGACCTGCTCTGGCATGTAAAAGCGGTTATAGTACCTGATGGTGTCGTCATGCACGGCATGGTCGAAGAACTCCGTCTTGATCCAGCCGGGGCAGACGGCCATCACGCGGATGCCTCTGTCCTTCACTTCCACGCCGAGCGCGCGGGAAAAGCTCAGCACGTAGGCCTTGCTCGCACCGTAGACGTTGATATAGGGCACCGGCTGCCAGGAGGACATGGAGCCCATGTTGTATATGCGGCTTCCGGCGGACATATAAGGGATAGAGAGATGGCACATGCCGGTGAGGGCGCGGGAATTGAGGTCGATGATGTCGAGCTGCTCGTCCCTGTCCATCTCCGTGAAGGTGCCGAAAAGGCCGAAGCCCGCGGCGTTGACCAGCACGGCGATGTGCGGCCGCTCCTGTTCGAGCAGCGCCCCGTAGGTCTCCAGGCTCTCGCGCTTGAGCAGATCCAGCACCAGCGGGCGGATCGGCGCGCGGCATTTCGTCTTCAGCTCCTCGAGCCGCTGCCCGCGCCGGGCGATGACCCAGATCTCGTCGAAGCGCTCCTCCTTGTCCAGGGCGAAGACGAACTCCCGCCCCATGCCCGAGGAAGCGCCGGTGATGACCGCGATGTTCATGGCGTCCTCTCCTTTCCCGTCTGTCCGTTCAGCTGTATGATACCACGGCGGCAGTCGGATTACAAGGGAAACGCGGAGATTGTCGGGGGACCCCTGTGCACTTCCGACGGGCTTCGCAGAGCAAATTGTTCACAAACAGGACATTTCTTTTTGCAAAACGAAGTGGAAACGCGCGGAGCTTTGTGGTATAGTAGCCCAAACCCGGCGGGAGGCGGCACGTGCCGCAGGCCGGCCGGGAATGATGAAAAGATAAGGAGAATGCATATATATGGAACGTCTTACGATCAAAGAAGCCAGGCGGCTGAACGCCACGATGGTCAGCGACGAGGCTCTGCAGCTGCACGCGGCAAACGTCGCGGCCTGCATGGGCGCCATGGCGGAGCATTTCGGCGCGGACAAGGAGCACTGGGAGGCCGTCGGTTTCCTCCACGACTATGATTATGAGAAATACCCCGAGGAGCACCTCGCCCACACCGAGGAGCCGCTGCGTGCCGCTGGCGTGCCGGAGGAGGATATCCGCGCGATCCTGAGCCACGGCTATGGGATCTGCAGCGACGTGGAGCCGCTCAGCGAGATGGAGAAGAGCCTCTTCACCGTCGACGAGCTGAGCGGAATCATCCAGGCTGCCGCCAGGATGCGTCCGAACGGCATCACGGATCTGGAGGTAAAAAGCTTCATGAAAAAGTGGAAGGACAAGAAGTTTGCCGCGAAATGCGACCGTCCGCTCATCCTGAAGGGCTGCGAGATGCTCGGCATGGATATCCGGGACGTGTCCGAGATCTGCATCCGCGGCATGAAGGCGCACGCGGAGGAGCTGCGCCTGACGGGAACGGGACTGTAAGAAGCGCAGGCAAGACATGAAAAACAGCTCTCGTACTAAAAAAGCCCGTTACCACCTCCCGGCCATCGGGCAGCGCATCACGAAGACCAGCATCGCGGTCTTCCTGTGCCTCATCATCTACTACCTGCTCGGCTATCGCGGCAGCGCGATGTCCGCCGAGGCCGCCATCACGGCGATCGTCTGCATCCAGCCCTACGCGCGCGATTCGCGTGCCAGCGCGCTCAACCGCCTGGCCGGCTCGCTGATCGGTGTTTTCTGGGGTCTGGTGTTTCTGCTGCCCTTCCTGTTTTTCCCGCAGCTTGGGAAGATCGTTCTGCTCGTCTACGCGCTGATGGGACTCGGCACGCTGCTCTCACTCTACACGGCAGTGGCGCTGCACATTCCGGACAGCTCCGGTCTCGCGGCCATTGTGTATATCTGCGTGGTGATCGCTTTCCCGGACATCGACGCGCCGCTTGTGCAGGCCTGGCACCGCATCGTGGACATCGGCATCGGCACGCTGGTAGCCGTCGGCGTCAATCTCTTCCGCCTGCCGCGGGAGAAGCACCCCGAGCGTGTCATCTTCGTGCGCAGCGCCGATCTGCTGCCGGATCGCTTCACGAGCGTGACGCCGGCGACCATGCTGCGCCTCAACTACCTCTACCAGGACGGCGCCAAACTCTGCCTCATGAGCGAGCACGCGCCCGCCTTTCTGAGCCTGCAGCTGCAGGAGACGCGGCTGCAGATGCCGATGATCGTGATGGACGGGGCGGCGCTCTACGACCCGAGCGACAACCGCTTCCTCTATTTTGAGCCGCTGCCGACCGACGCAACGGCCGCCCTCAAGAAGAAGCTCGACGCACTGGGCATGAGCCACTTCATCTACACCATTCACAAAAACCGCATCTGCATCTTCCACCGCGGCGAGCTGCGCGCGCCGGAGAAACTGATCTACGACCACATGCGCCGCTCCCCCTACCGCAGCTACCTGGAGGGCGAGCTCTATGAACCGGAGGAGGTCGTCTATTTCAAGCTGATCGCCGTGGATGCGGATATCCGCCGCTGCGAGCGGGAGCTTGAGGGCTTTCTCCAGGAGCAGGGGCTGCGCTCTGTCGTCCGCCCGCAGTCCGACACGGAGAGCCTGGAGGCGCTCTATATCTATTCCGCAAAAGCCAGCATGCGCCGGGCGCAGAATGTGCTGCTGGCAAAGCTGCGTGAGAAGGAGCCGGATCTCGTGCCGGTGGAGGTTCACGCCACGACGCCCTGCATCAACGACCACGACACCCAGCATATGCTCCATCTGATCGGCACGGTCTACGAGCCTGTGAAGCTTTTCGGGCGCAGGAAAAAGAAATAAACGTCCGGTCAGGAGAAAGCCCGCGAAGCAGCGTGCGGAGGATTCGTACCGCAACACGAATCCTCCGCACGTTTTCCATTTTCTTCGCCCGCGCCGCTCATTCGTCCGGCCAGAGCTGCTCCCGCGCGAAAGCCGCGGTCAGATCCATCTGCTCCGCGGCGCTGAGAGTGGGCGTGCCGTCGCCCTTCTGCGCGCCGTAGTCTGCAAAGCCGGCGTGGCAGCCGCCCGCGATCACAAGCTCGGCCGTGTCCGCCGGGAGCAGCGGGCGGTTTTTCTCATAGGCGCCGCGGTCAAGCACCCCGTCCTCCGAGCCGAAAATGCTCACGACGCGCAGGCCGGAGGCGCTGAGATCCTCGGTGGCGTAGGCCGCGAGAAGCAGCAGCCCCTCGAGTTCGTCCGCGTGTCCTGCGGCAAAGCGAGCCGCCATGACCCCGCCGAGTGAATGTCCGCCGACGGCCCAGCTCCGGATTTCCGGGAAGGCCGCCGGGATCGCTGCCGCCGCGTCAGCCTCAAGCACGGCCAGGTTGTCCGTCATGTGCAGCAGCACACAGAGCGTCCCTTCGGCGGCAAAGCGCTCCATCAGCGGGGCGTAGGCCGTGTATTCCACCTTCGCGCCGGGGTAAAAGATCAGTCCCCTCTCCGCGCTCTCCGGGGCAAAGACGAGCGCGTCGAGATCGGCGCGGTATGCGGCGGAGACCGGCTCCGTCATGCGCAGCACTGCCTGTGCCTCCGCTCCGGCGCGGTAATAGTCCCCCACATAGAGCCGCCAGCCGAGGAAGAGCGCCGCCAGAAGCAGCAGTACGGCGAGCAGCGCGCGCCGGCGCTGCGCGGAGCCCTTTGCTTTTGCCATGTTCTTTTCTCCCCTTCTCCTGCGATCCGCGCTCAGAGCACGCTGCCCTCCCAGGGCTGGAGCACGACCGGCTCGGCCTCGAGCAGCGCGCGCTGGGCCTCGCTGAGCAGCTTTTTGTCGATGATGGCCTCATAGACGTATTCGCGGAAATAGCGCTGGCTGCAGACGAAGTAGCCGTCTCTGCCGTTCTCCTTCCCCCAGCTGTTCTCGATCTTCCAGCGGGTGGGACTGCCGTTTTCGTCAAAATCTGCGCCTACGAGGATCATGGCGTGGGTTGCGCCGCTCTGGCGGTATTCGAGCGCATCGGTCTTGGACATGCGCAGCTCCGCCCCGCCCAGCAGGCCCTCGTAGTCGAAGCTGTCAGGGTCCCAGACGCCCTGCTTGCGGTCGCCGAAGGCGCCGGAGTCGCAGGCGAACCACACCGGCGTCCCGCCGCGCAGCTGCGCGAGCGCCAGCTCCTGCAGCTCGTCCATGCTGAGATTGAGCGTGCGGATATTGCTCTCGGCCATGCTCCCCATGTAGTGGAACTCGTAGAGCGCGCCGAGCGGGGTCTTCGCCGTGGGCGAGTTGGAGACGCAGATATAGTCCTCGAGCGCGAAGCCCACATAGCGTTCGCAGAATTCCTGCGGAGTCAGGCCGCGGTCGGCATGGTATGCGCCGCGCTCGTCGCGGTATGTGAAATCAAAGCGCTGCACGGGCTCCCCGAAGACGATGCACTCGGCCTTGTAGAGCTCAGCCATCATCCGCTGCTTCTCCGCCTGCAGGTCTCCTCCCGCGGCGGCAACGGCGCGCAGAACACAGGCGTCCTTGCGCAGCAGGTCGTTCATCAGCTTGCGGAATTTCTCCGTGTGGGAGGACTGGTAGTTCTCCGGCATCACGTACTTGGGTACGACGCCGTATTTCCGGATGAGGTCGACCGCCATATCCCAGTAGCCGCCGTCGCCGATGCCGCCCAGGATGTATTCCATCATGCGGTCGTCAAGGGTCTTGTCAGCGCTGGCGATCACCATTTCCAGGAAGTTGTTGCATTTTTCGAGCTTGTCATAGAAGGCGAGGTAATTCTCGCTGAACTCGAACTCCTTGAGGCCGAGCTTTTCCGCCACGACCTCGCGCAGGATGTTGAGCGCGGCGAACATCCAGCAGCGGCCGCTCTTTTCCTGCGCGGTGACGCCGCGGGTCTTCACCTCGAGGGCGAACTCTCCGTTGAGCTTGGCGGCCTCCATCGGAAGGAAGGCCAGATCCCCCAGCTCCGTCTTGGCCATGGCGGCGGTGGCGGTCCTGGCGGCGCGGTCGTTTTCATAGCCGGCGCGGAAGGCGTCGAGCTGTTCATAAGTCAGTGCGTTCACGTTTGCGGCTCCTTTCGGTATTCGATGGTTACAGTATAGCACAGCTTTCGCGTATCTTCCACAGAAATCACAGGGAAATACGTGCCGGCAGGAAGCCCGCTCGAGGGCGTTTGCTCTTGACGAACGGGCGAAAGCATGGTATAAATATTTAGAAATCCATACGGAGGTATGTAAACCATGAAGCATATCGTCACTTTGAAGACCCGCAACCTGTGCGAGAGCGCTTCCAACGGCGGCTGCGGCGAGTGCCAGACCTCTTGCCAGTCCGCCTGCAAGACCAGCTGCGGCATTGCCAACCAGCGCTGCGAGAAGGTTCAGAACAAGCAGGACAAGTAAGCTTGCCATGCAGAAAAATGCCGCCAGTCCCTGGCGGCTTTTTTCGTGCCCTGTATAAAGGAGATAACTATGATCCATCGTTTTCAGCTCAACGGCTTCAATATTGTCCTGGATGTGTGCTCCGGGTCGATCCACGCCGTAGATGAGCTCGCCTATGAACTGATCGGCCTCTTTGAGGAGCATTCTCTCGAGGAGGCGCGCGCCGCCATGCTCGCGAAATTCGCCGGCGTGCCTGAAATCACCGCAGAGGAGATCGACCGCTGCTGGGAGGACATCGCCGCGCTCAAGGAGGAGGGCCGCCTCTTCACGCCCGATTCCTTCGAGCCCATGGCCGGTAAATTCAAGGAGCGCAGCGCAGACGTGGTCAAGGCGCTCTGCCTGCACGTAGCGCATACCTGCAACCTCAACTGCTCCTACTGCTTCGCCAGCCAGGGCAAGTACCACGGCGAACGTGCGCTGATGAGCTTCGAGGTAGGCAAGCAGGCGCTGGACTTTCTCGTGGCGCACTCCGGCAGCCGCCGCAACCTCGAGGTCGACTTTTTCGGCGGCGAACCGCTGATGAACTTCCAGGTGGTAAAGGATCTGGTGGCCTACGCGCGGAGCATCGAAAAGGATGCGCGCAAGAACTTCCGCTTCACGCTCACCACCAACGGCATGCTCATCGACGACGACGTCATCGACTTCTGCAACCGCGAGATGCACAACGTGGTGCTCTCCCTCGACGGGCGGCAGGAGGTGCACGACCGTTTCCGCGTGGACTACGCGGGGCGCGGCAGCTGGGAGCGCATCGTGCCCAAGTTCCAGAAGCTCGTCGCGGCGCGCGGCGGGAAGGACTACTACATGCGCGGCACCTTCACCCACCTCAACCCCGACTTTCTCAACGACATCAAGACCATGCTCGAGCTCGGCTTCACAGAGCTGAGCATGGAGCCCGTGGTCTGCGCGCCGGACGACCCGATGGCGCTCACGGCGCAGGATCTCCCCATCGTAATGGAGCAGTACGAGGAGCTGGCCAGGCTCATGCTGCAGCGCGAGGAGGAGGGGCGGCCCTTCACCTTCTATCACTACATGATCGACCTCACCGGCGGCCCCTGCATCTACAAGCGCATCTCCGGCTGCGGCTCGGGCACGGAGTACATGGCCGTGACCCCCTGGGGCGACCTCTACCCCTGCCACCAGTTCGTGGGCGAGGAGCGCTTCCGCCTCGGCGACGTCTGGAACGGCGTCACAAATCATGCCGCGCAGCAGGAATTTGCCGACTGCAACCTCTACGCAAAGCCCGAATGCCGCGACTGCTGGGCAAGACTCTACTGCTCCGGCGGCTGCGCCGCCAACGCCTACCACGCCACCGGCTCCGTCACGGGCGTGTATAAGAGCGGCTGCGAGCTGTTCCGCAAGCGCATGGAGTGCGCGATCATGATGGCCGTCGCCCGCGCTGCGCGCGAGGCCGAGGACGAATAAAGTGGAAACCCCGATCGTCGTCTTTGTGCGGGACTACGCGGCGCAGAACGCCGTGCGGCTGCACATGCCGGGGCACAAGGGCAGAGCGCTGCTCGGCCCCGAGCCCTATGACATCACGGAGATCCCCGGGGCGGACGTGCTGTACGCACCGGAAGGTATCATCCGCCGGAGCGAGGAAAACGCCGCGCGGCTCTTCGGCTCGCTGCGCACGGTCTATTCCGCGGAGGGCTCCTCCCTCTGCATCCGCGCGATGCTCGCGCTCGTCAAGAGCCATGCCGCGGAGCAGAGCAAGGCCGCCCGCATCCTCGCCGGGCGAAACGCCCACAAGGTCTTCGTGCTCGCTGCGGGGCTGCTCGGTCTCGAGCTTTCCTGGCTTTACGGCGAGGAAAATGACGGCGTTCTCCGCTGCCGCGTGACAGCCGAGGAGGTGGATCGCGCGCTCTGCAAAGAGGACTGCGCCGCCGTCTACCTCACCTCCCCGGACTATCTGGGGAACACCGCGGATCTCCCCGCCATCTCCGCCGTCTGCCGCCGTCACGGCGCGCTGCTGCTCGTGGATAACGCCCATGGCGCCTATCTGCGCTTTCTCTCCCCCTCCCGGCACCCGCTGGATCTGGGGGCCGATCTCTGCTGCGACTCGGCGCACAAGACCCTGCCCGCGCTCACAGGCGCGGCCTATCTGCACTTTGCCGCCTCCGTCCCGTCGCTCGCCGCGCGGGCGGAGGCTGCCATGCAGCTCTTTGCCAGCACAAGTCCCTCGTATCTGATCCTGCAGTCTCTCGACGCATGCAATGCTCTGCTCGCGGGGGACTATCCCGCGCGCATCCGCGAGACGGCCGCGCGCGTGGACGCGCTGAAGGCGCGTCTCCCCTTCCCGCAGCGCGGGGACGAGCCGCTGAAGCTCTGCCTCTGCCCGAAGGCAAGGGGCTGGACGGGCGACGCGCTCGCGGCGCGGCTCGCGCAGCAGGGCATTGTCTGCGAGTTTGCCGATCCCGACAATCTCGTTTTCATGTTCTCGCCGGAGAACAGCGAAGACGACTTCCGCGCGCTGGAGGAGGCGCTGGCCTCCGTCCCGGCGCGGGAGCCGATCCGCAGCGCGCCGCCCGTGTCTGGAGTCCCGGAGATCGTCTGCGCGCCGCGCGAGGCGCTGTTTGCGCCGCAGGAGGAGCTGCCGACAGCGCGCTGCCTCGGCCGCGTCCTCGCCGCGCCGACGGTGAGCTGCCCGCCCGCCGTGCCGATCGTCTGCTGCGGGGAGCGCATTACCGAGCGTGCGCTTGCGCTGCTGCGCTATTACGGCATTGAGCGCTGCCTGGTGATGAAAGAGCACTGAGCGGCGGTGCGGCGCTTCTCCCGTCCCCGTTGTTCTTTCCTGTATGCCAAAAGCCGCAGACTTCGTAAAAAAGTCTGCGGCTTTTGTCGTTCTAATCCATTCAAGCGCGCGGGACGGGATATTCCGCGCCGAAGCATGTATCAAAGCTCGGCTATGACCTCGCACTCGAGCAGCACGTTTTTGGGGAGCTTCGCCACCTCCACGCAGGAGCGCGCGGGGAAGGGCTCGCTGAAATACTGGGCGTAGATCGCGTTGATGGCGGCGAAATCGTCCATGTGTTTGATGAAAACGGTGGTCTTGACGGCCTTGGAGATATCCGTCCCGGCGGCCTTGAGCAGCTCCGTCAGGTTTTTGAAGACCTGATGCGCCTGCGCCTCGAGACCCTCGGCGAGCTCGCCGGTCTCGGGGATGATGGGGATCTGGCCGGAGGTATAGACGATATTGCCTGCGATGGTCGCCTGGGAGTAGGGGCCGATGGCGGCCGGAGCCTTTTCGGTGGACACGATTTTCATGTGATTAGCCTCCTGATTCTTCGTTTATTCCTGTTCGGCGATGATGCCGGAATCTGCCAGCTTTTTGAGCACGGCCTCGGCGTGCTCCTTGCCGCCGACCTCGCAGACCACGTGCACGGCGGTCTCGTTCGGGCCGAGGCGGGCGCTGATCTTGTCATGCTCGACGGAGAGGATGTTCGCGCCGGCGCCGGAGATGGCGTTGAGCATGTGCACCAGGGAGCCCGGCCGGTCGATGAGGGTGGCGCTGAATCTCAGGCGGCGGCCGCGCGCGACGAGGCCGCGCTCGATGAGGTTGGACACGAAGCTCACGTCGATGTTGCCGCCGGACATGAGGCAGACCACGCGCTTGCCTCTGACGTCGATCTTGCCGGAGAGCACCGCGGCAAGCGGAGTGGCGCCCGCGGGCTCAACGATCTCCTTGCAGCGCTCGATGAGCAGCAGGATCGCGTTGGCGATCTCATTGTCCGACACGGTGACCACACCGTCGGCGTGCTCGTTGATGAGCTCCACGGCCAGATCGCCCGGGAACTTCACGGCGATACCGTCGGCAATGGTAGAGGCGCTGTCCGTGGTGACGAGCTTCTTTTCCGCGAAGCTCCTGGCGATGGCGGGCGCGCCCTCGGCCTGCACGCCGTAGACCTTCACGCGGGGATTGATGAGCTTCACCGCGGAGGCCACGCCCGCGAGCAGCCCGCCGCCGCCCGCCGGGACGATAATGATGTCCACATAGGGCAGGTCGGAGAGGATCTCCAGGCCGAGCGTGCCCTGGCCGGCGATCACATCCGGATCGTTATAGGGATGGAGGAACTCCGCGCCCTCCTCCTCGCAGATGCGCCGCGCCTCGGCGTAGGCGTCGTCATAGCAGTCCCCCGCCAGGACGACCTTCGCGCCGTAGCCCTCGGTGGCCTGCACCTTGGCGATGGGGGCGGCCTTGGGCATCACGATGGTCGCGGGGATGCCGAATTTCTTAGCCGCATAGGCCACGCCCTGCGCGTGGTTGCCGGCGGACGAGGCCACGACCGGGCAGTTTTTGCCCTGCTCGATGAGCGTGGCGATTTTGTTGCTCGCGCCGCGGATCTTGAAGGAGCCGGTCTTCTGCCGGTTCTCGTATTTGAGGTAGATGGTGCCGCCGGTCATGGCGGAGAAGGTTGAGGACAGGTCAAGCTCGGTATGATGCAAAATGGGCTTCAGCCGTTCTGCGGCCGCTTCCAGGTCTTTAAGTTGAATTTCCATTGAAAGACCTCCTTCCTGCCTCTCATTCTAACGCAATCCTTTGTTTTTTTCAACACGCAATCCGTCTCTGCATAGGATAAATAAGAAGGAGGGATCGCATGAACTTGAATTCGATCGGGTTGCTCGGCGCGACCGGAGTGGTCGGCCGGGAGATGATCCGTCTGCTGGAGGAATATGAGCTGCCGATCCGGGAGCTGCGGCCGCTGGCGAGCCGGCGCAGCGCGGGGACGCAGATCCCCTTCCGCGGCGCGCTCCTCCCCGTGCGGGAGGCGACGGAGGAGGCCTTCCGCGGGCTCGACTTCGTGCTCGGCGCGGTGGAGGCGGAGCAATCGCGCCATTTCGCGCCGATGATCCGCGCCGCCGGCGCCATATACATCGACAACAGCTCCGCCTTCCGGCTCGAACCGGAGGTGCCGCTGGTGGTACCGGAGATCAACGGCGCGGACGCCTTCGGGCACCGGGGCGTGATCGCCAATCCCAACTGCTCGACCGTCATCGCGCTCATGGCCTGCGCGCCGATCGCGCGTCTCTCCCCCATCCGGCACATCAGCGCCTGCACCTATCAGGCGGTATCCGGCGCGGGGCAGGCCGGGCTGGAGGAGCTTGAGCGCGAGCTGAGGGCGCACGCGGAGGGCGAGAGCGCTGAGCCGCGCGTCTTCCCCGCGCCAATTGCCATGAACCTCATCCCGATGATCGGCAGCCTCACGGAGAACGGCTATACCGACGAGGAGATGAAGATGCAAAACGAGGGGCGGCGCATCCTGCACGCGCCGGAGCTGCTGGTCAACTGCAGCTGTGTGCGCGTGCCGGTGCTGCGCAGCCACGCCATCGCCCTCACGGTGGAGACGGCGGATGAGGTGAGCCCCGAGGAGGCACGCGCCGCCATCCGCAGCTTCCCGGGCGTGCGGCTCGCGCTGGACGAGGCGGGGCGCGACTGGCCCACTCCGCTCGACACCACGGGCGGCGACCCCGTCTGGGTCGGGCGCATCCGCAGGGATTACACACGCGCGAACAGCCTCAGTCTCTTCTGCTGCGGCGATCAGATCCGCAAGGGCGCCGCGGCCAACGCCGTGCAGATCCTGCGCCTGCTGACGGAATAAGCGGCATACAAAAGCGGCCCGGACTTCGACAGATCGTCGAAGTCCGGGCCGCTTATTCTTTTATCCGCTCAGCCCAGCATGTAGGCCATCAGCAGCTCGTAGGTATTGCGCAGGCCGTCGATGTGCGTACGCTCGTAGCCGTGGCTGTTGGCTGTGCCCGGGCCAATGGCCGCGTGGCGCACATCGTAGCCCGCGACAACGACGGGGTCGCAGTCCGTGCCGTAATGGGGTGTGAAAATGTCCATCACATAGTCTGCCTTCGCGCGGATGGCCGCCTCGCGCAGCTCATTCGTCAGGCCCCAGTGGTAGGGGAAACGCGAATCCTTGGCGAAGATGGAGACCTTGCGCTCGTCGGAGTTCTGATCCGGGCCGGTGGGCGCAATATCCACTGCCAGCATGTCCTTCACATCCTCGGGCAGCACCACGGTGCCGTGGCCGATCTCCTCGTACATGGCGAAGTAGAAGTAAACCTTGCGGGGCAGAACGAGCTTCTCGTCCCGGATGGCTTTCATGACCGTCAGCAGCACGGCGGCGCAGGCCTTGTCGTCCACGAAACGGGATTTGATATAGCCGTTGGAGACCGTGCAGCGGGGCTCAAGGGCGATCATGTCCCCGGTCTCGATGCCGAGGGCGCGCACGTCGGCTGCGGAATGGACGTCCTCATCGAGCACGACGCAGACGTTGCTGCGGAAATCGGGCAGGACATTGCGCAGCTCCTCCTCCGTCACATGGATGGAGTTCGGCGTGCGGCAGATGCAGCCGGTGAAGACCTTGCCTCCGCGCGTGTAAATGCGGACGTTCTCGGTCACGCAGTAGAAGGGGTAGAGTCCGCCGACCGGGCAGACGTTCAGCGTGCCGTCGGCGTTCACATGGCGCAGCATGAGGCCGATGTCATCCAGATGCGCGGTGACGGCGAGAGGGTTCCCCTCTCCGCCGAGCTCGGCGATCACACCGCCCTTGTGGGTGAGGGTATAGGGAAAGCCCAGCTCATCGAGCATCGAGCAGAGCAGCTCCTGGATCTGCTCATACTGGCCGGTGGTGCTGTCCACGGCGAGGAGCTTTTGGAAGGTATCAAGGCAATAGCGTTCGTCAAAGGCTTTCATGCAATGTTCTCCTTCTGTTCAGTCTACAAAAAAGATTTCAAAGCTGGCGGTGACGGCCAGGGTCCCGTCCTCGGTGCGGATCTCCGCCTGGACAAGCCCCGTGTGCCGCCCGGCCTTCACGGTCTCGGCCCGGCAGAACATCCTGCCGCCCGTCACGGGGCGGAGATAATGGATATCCGCGGACTGGGTGACTACGGAGCGCTGCGCCGGGGAGCTCATAATGGCAGCGAGCCCTGCCGTGGTGTCGAGCACCGTGGCGAGCGCTCCGCCGTGCACGGAGCCCCGCGGATTCAGCAGCTTTTCCTCGATCGGGCAGGAGCTGCGGCAGAAGCCCTCTCCCGTCTCGTCGACCTCCAGGCCGATGAGCTGATTGAAGGCGCCGAGGCGCGCGCGGGCATTTTCCAGGTATTCCGGAATGTTCTCCATGGGCTTTCCTCCTGTCGTTCTGTCACGGAAAGTATAGCTCAAACCGTGTCCGAACGCAATAAAATTGTGCTTTGCGCTTGAAGGAACGGGCCGCATGCTGTATAATGACGCGAAAAACGCAAAAGAGAGAGAACTGTGATGGCAAATATGAAACGAAAAATGGATTCCCGCCTGATGGGCGAGATGCCCGAGGGAAAGCTCCTGCTGACGCTCGCGGTGCCGATGATGCTCTCGATGCTGGTGCAGGCGCTGTACAACGTGGTGGACAGCGTGTATGTGGCAATGGTGTCGGAGGACTGTCTGTCGGCGCTGTCGCTGGCCTTTCCGGCGCAGAACATCATGATCGGCCTCGGCACGGGCACGGGCGTCGGCGTGAGCACGCTGGTCTCCCGCGCGCTCGGGCGGCGCGACACGCAGGAGGCCGGGCGCGTGGCGGGGACGGCTGTATTTCTCTCGCTGTGCTGCTGGCTGCTGGTGGCGCTCTTCGGCATTTTCTCGGCGGAGACCTTTATCTTCTCACAGACGCAGGACGCCTCCATCCGCGCCCACGGCCTGTCCTATCTGCGGATCGTGACCATCGGCTCCTTCTTCCTTTATCTGGAGATATGCATGGAGCGTCTGCTGCAGTCCACCGGACGCACGAAGCTCTCCATGTGGACGCAGATGATCGGCGCGCTGAGCAACATCGTGCTCGACCCCTTCTTCATCTTCGGCTGGTGCGGTCTCCCGGCGATGGGCACGGCCGGCGCGGCGCTCGCCACAGTGATCGGGCAGGCGCTCGGCGCGGGGTCGGGTCTGCTGTTTCAGCTGAGGCAGAACCGGGAGCTGCCGCTGCGCATGCAGGATATCCGCCCGCGCGGGCGCATCATCGGCGGTATCTACCGCATCGGCTTCCCCTCGATCCTCATGATGGGCATCAGTTCTGTTACGAACTACTTCATGAACCGCATCCTCATCGGCTTTACCTCCACGGCTGTGGCGGTATACGGTGCCTACTTCAAGCTCAACAGCTTTTTCTTCATGCCGGTCTTCGGCATCAACAACGGTCTCATCCCCATCGTCGGCTACAACTACGGCGCGCGCAAGAAGGAGCGCATCTACCGCACGCTGCGCTACGGCGTGCTCTACGCGAGCGCCTTCATGCTGCTGGGCGTTCTCTCGATGCAGCTGATTCCGCAGCTGCTGCTGGGGGTCTTCAGCCCATCAGAGGCCATGCTGGCGATCGGCGTCCCGGCGCTCAGGCGCATCAGCCTCTCGTTCCTGTTCGCAGGCTTCTGCATCGTGGCAGGCTCGGCCTGTCAGGCGCTTGACAGGAGCGTCGCCTCCCTCGCCGTCTCGGCGCTGCGGCAGCTCGTGGTGCTGCTCCCTGCCGCCTGGCTGCTGAGCCAAACCGGAGAGATCAACAACGTCTGGTGGGCCTTCCCCATCGCCGAGGGCATGAGCCTGCTGGCGAGCGCGCTGTTTCTGCGCGGCGCGCTGAAGCATATGGAAATTGTAATGGAGGAGGGACAAAACGCATGATCCGCAACGTCCGCATTGAAACGCTCGAGCAGCTCACGCCGCTGCTCACCGAGCAGGAATACCGCCCGGATCTGCTGCGCAACCGCAGCCCCTATCTCTACCGCGGCATGGCCAACAGCTCCTTCCGCATGGTCACGAGCCTGCGGCGCAACTGTAAGGATCTGCAGCAGCGCCTCGAGCCCGCCATCCTCAAGAACTTCGCCAAGTACGCCGAGGCGGAGGATCCGGAGATCTCCCACTCCATCTGGCGGCAGATGATCCTCGGCCAGCATCACGGTCTGCCCACCCGTCTGCTCGATTGGTCGCGCTCCGCCCTTGTGGCGCTGCACTTCGCCGTATCGGAGGACAACCTCGCCCTGATGGACGCGCACGACTGTATGGTCTGGCGCATCGACATTAAGGAGGTGCACGCCCTGCTGCCGCAGGCGTACCGGGAGACGCTGGAAAAGGCGCAGGCGGAGGTGTTCACGGTGGAGCTGCTGCGCAAGGTGACCGACAGCCTCTCGGAGTACGACCGGGACATGGGCGGGCACGCCATGGCGCTGCTCGAGCCGCCCTCCCTGGGATCGCGCATCATCACCCAGTACGCGCATTTCGCCGTCGTGCCGACGGGAATGGACAATGTGGAGACCTTCCTGGAGGAGAACACCTCGAACACCGTCAAATACGTGATCGACCGGAAGCTCCGCTGGCGCGTGCGTGACATGCTCGACGAGCTCAACATGAGCGAGCGCATCGTCTACCCCGGGCTCGACGGCCTTTCCGCCTGGATCGGGCGGCACTATTACGTCAAGGACCGTCCGGAAGGACAGGCCTGACAGAATATGCAAAAAATCCACCGGATCGCTCCGGTGGATTTTTTCTGTGCTGTTTACGTTCAGCTGTTTCTGGTGTAGATGTGGATCTCGGTGGTGACGCCGTTGCACTCGACGGTCAGCGTAACGCCGCCGGGCTGGTGCTTGAGCCAGGTGCAGCTGCACTCGGTGGTATCGTCGCTCACGTTGAGTTGGACGACGCTGTCGTCACTGACAGTCCACTTGAAGCGCGCGCCGGCAAAATCGCCCGCGGGGACGGCCTGCGCCTTCAGCTTGACGGTCTCGGACGGAGCCAGCGTGAACTCGGTCAGTTCCTTCTCAAAGAAATAGACCTTGACGGCGTCCGGCTTCGGGGTGGGCGTGGGGCTCGGCGTGGGAGGCGTTTCGACGGTGGGGATCGACGCGATCACCGTCTCCTCGGGGGGAGCCGGCGTGACGCGGGAGGATGTTCCCGCCTCATTTCCGTCCAGGCCCTTGAGGCCGGTGGAAACCATGATGATCACAGCCAGGATAACGGCCGCGACCAGAATCAGGCCAAAAATCATCTGCCATTTGGTATTGGTCTCCGCGCGATCGCTGGCGGGAGTTCCCTTCACGGTGGCAGGAGTGGCGGCGGGCGTGCGGCCGGACTGGGTCACACGGCGGGTGCCGCAGTTGGGGCAGCGGCTGCGCAGAGCGGAATAATGCTCGCCGCAGCGGTAGCATTCTACTTCGGGTATAATACTCATACTGGTTCCTCCGTTCTAAAGGAATAGTGATGCCGAGACTGATACAGATAAATAATACCCCAATTTCTCCTGTTCGTCAAGGGTCGAGCCGTCCGCGCGTCCGAAAAAAGGAGGAGAAAATGGCTAGAATTCCCCACTTTTGCCTTTTTCTTCAGAATTATTAAGATAATCTGCGGCTCATTTTTCCCATGTTCGCTCAGAGATGATATAGCGCGGGCGCGCCTTGGTCTCCATGTAGATCTTGCCGATATACTCTCCGATGATCCCCAGGCAGATGAGCTGCACGCCGCTGACAAAGCACACGATGCAGGTCATGCTCGCCCAGCCGGCAACGGCCTTGCCGCAGAGCGCGGTGATGAGCGCCCAGAGGCAGCCGATGAAGCTGATGGCGGCCACGACCATGCCGAAGCCCATGATGAGCCGAAGGGGCTTGACGGAGAGACTGGTGATGCCGTCCACAGCCAGGGCGATCATCTTTTTGAGCGGATAGTGGCTCTCCCCTGCCAGACGCTCGGCGCGTGAATAGCTCACGGTAGTGCTCTTGAAGCCCACCAGCGGAACCATGCCGCGCAGGAAGAGGTTGACCTCCTTGAAGTTGGCAAACTCCTTCAGCACGCGGGAGCTGATGAGGCGGTAGTCCGCGTGGTTATAGACGACCTCCGCGCCCATGGCGGCAAGGAACTTGTAGAAGCTCTGCGCCGTGAAGCGCTTGAAGAAGGTGTCGGTCTCGCGGCTGGAGCGCACGCCGTAGACCACCTCGCAGCCGTCGAGATAGGCGTCCACCATCTCGTCCATGGCGTTGATGTCGTCCTGGCCGTCGCAGTCGATGGAGATCGTGATGTCGCAGCGCTCCTTGGCCTCCATGAGCCCGGCGAGGACGGCGTTCTGATGGCCGCGGTTGCGGCTCTGGGAGATGCCGAGGTAATGCTCGTCCTGACGGGCAAGATCGCAGATGATCTGCCAGGTCTTGTCCTTGCTGCCGTCATTGACAAACAGGACGCGGCTTTGCCCGCTGATCTTTCCCTTCTCCGCGAGCGTGCGGAGCTTCTCCAGGAACATCGGCGCGGTGATCGGGAGCACCTCCTGCTCGTTATAGCAGGGGATCACAATGTACAGTACCGGTTTATCCATGGCGTTTTCCTCCCTAAGGCGCCCCGTTCAGGCCAGGAAAGCGGCAAGCTGGGGCACGGTTTTGAAGTACAGACCGCAGTTGCGGCGCATGAAGTCCTCGATCTCGGGAATGTCGTTGGCCCAGCCGACGGCGGCGAAGTCCACGCCGCAGCGCAGCGCCATGTCGTAGCCGGGCTTGAGATCGTCGATCATCAGCAGATCCCGGGGCTGCAGCGCGAAGCGGCGCATGATCTCCTCGAGCGGCCAGGGCTCGGGCTTGCGCCGCTCCAGCGGCTGCTCCCAGCCGAAGACCAGATCCGGCGCGGGCAGGCCGTTGGCCTCGTAATCCCGTCGGATGTTGCGGTCCACCGAGTGGGAAACCACGCAGACGAGCCCGCCCTCCGCCTTCTGCCGCTCCATGATTTCGCGGATGCCGGGATAGGCGGCGGGGATGCGTGTGCGCACGTAGTCCTGCCAGTAGCGGTACTCGACCTCGAGGTCCGCGTCCGTCATGCCGTATTCCTCGCGGCACATGGGCAGGAAGCCGGGATCGAAGTTCTGCCGGAAGTAGTGCTCGAGGGTGCAGCTTCTGCCGGGATAGTATTCGTCCAGAAACTGCCGGAAGCAGGGGTAGTGGATGGTGGCGGTGCTGTTGACCACCGTATCGTCGTGGTCAAAGACCAGGCAGCGGTATCTCATTGCGTCCTTATCTTTCTCTCGGGTGGCTCAGTAGAAGGTGGCTACGTCCTGTGTCGGAGCGTCGCAGGCCTCGTGGGAGACGTAGGTCAGCACGGGGCCGCGCTTGCCGTAGGCGCGGTGGAACTTGAAATTGATCTTCGCGGTGAGGATCATCCAGGAATTGTCGGGAATGGTCTCGGGCTGCTCGTACTGCACGACGAGGCCGGCAAACTGGATATCCTCCACGCAGCAGGTCATCACATGCCGTCCGACGACGAAGCAGTGCTTCGGCAGCTTCTGGCGCACGAGCGCGCGGCACTTGAAGCGCACGGTCTTGCCCTCGTATTTTTTCCCATCCTCGGAGAGGTCGCGGTACCAGACGGCGAAGTCCTCGTCCCCGATCTCGATCACGGGGGCGTTCACGTCGAAGGGCAGGGGGTCCTGGATGTCGTCATACTCGACCTTGCCGCCGGCATACTCGTAGGCGATGTCCGAACGGCGGGAGGCACCGCGTACGATCTTGTGGAAGGCCATCTTGTCCATCTCGGGCTTGAAGCGGTTGAAGACCACGAGCTCGCAGCTCTTGAGCTTGTCATAGACGAGCTGGCGCATATTGCTGTTGTAGCTGAGGAAGGTCGTGGCGTCGGCGAACATGAACTCCTGGTATACGACCCAGTTCTCCGGCATGGCCTGGTAGAGCAGGTCGAGCATCCACATGCCGTTGTACTCGACGACGATGCGCTCCGCGCCGCTCTTTTTCAGGATGGAGACCAGATTCTGCTCGTTGAGCTCGCTCTGATCCTCGATCACGGAGATATATACGTTTTTGTCCGCGAACTGGTCGGGCGCGTATTCCTCCTCGCCCTCCTCGCAGACGAGTAGCAGCGTCTTCTCGCCGTTGCAGAAGCGCCTGTCCTCCAGGGTCTCCTGGATAAACTTGGTCTTGCCGGCCTCAAGAAAGCCGGTGAAGAGATATACGGGGATATCGTTGTTGGCGTTCGGATTACTCAAGGCAGAACAGCTCCTTCAGGGCGTCTTCGCGGATGTGGGAGCCGATCACGCAGAAGCGGCCGGTCACGCCGGCAGCGCCGCGGCGGATCTCCATCTCGCCGGGAACATAGTCAAAGTACAGCCACTCGCCGTCGCTCGCGTCGAGGATGCCCTTGGCGCGCAGCACGATGCCGTACTGCACGGCGTCGCCGAGCTGGGAGAGGATCTCGCGCAGCTCCGCCTCCGTGTACTTGCGCGGGGTCTCCATGCCCCAGCTGGCAAAGACCTCGTCGGCGTGGTGATGGTGATGGTGCTCGTGCTCCCCGTCCTCATCGTCATGGTGATGATGGTGGCACTCGCACGCGGGATCGTCGCACTCCTCGCCGTCGTGGTGATGATGGTGGTGCTCGTGCTCTTCGTCCTCATCGTCATGGTGACGGTGGTGGCACTCGCACGCGGGATCGTCGCACTCCTCGCCGTCGGCGTGGTGATGATGGTGGTGATGCTCGTGCTCCTCGTCCTCATCGTCATGGTGATGGTGGTGCTCCTCGGTCTCGTGGGCGAGACGCTCCATCTCGGCCTTGAGGCCGTTCTCGTCCATGGCCTCGCGGATGAGCCTGCCGTCGATCTGCGCCCAGGGGGTGGTGATGAGGCCGGCGTGCTCGTTGAGCCCCTTCAGCAGCTCCGCCGCGGCCAGCACCTTGGCCTCGCTCGCGGTATCGGTACGGCTGAGGACGATGAGGTCCGCGCTGGCGACCTGGTCGTTGAAGAACTCGCCGAAATTGCGCATATACATTTTGGCCTTGCCGGCGTCCACGACCGTGACCTTTGCGCCGATGTGCGCGCCTTCCACGCGCTCGACGGCCTTGGCCACGTCGGAGAGCTTGCCGACGCCCGAGGGCTCGATGAGGATGCGGTCAGGGGCATAGTCTTCCATAACCTTCCGCAGCGCCTTGGTAAAGTCGCCCACGAGGGTGCAGCAGATGCAGCCGGAGTTCATCTCGGTGATCTCAACGCCCGCGTCCTGCAGGAAGCCGCCGTCAATAGCGATCTCGCCGAACTCGTTTTCGATCAGGACGAGCTTCTCGCCCTGATATGCCTCCGCAATGAGCTTGCGGATCAGCGTCGTCTTGCCCGCGCCGAGAAAGCCGGAAAATATATCGATTGTGGTCATTGGGTTTTCTCCTTCCCTATTACTTACTTACAACAGGTTATTTTACCACATTTTTCAGTGTCTTACAAGTATTCCGTTCCCTTTCCGCCGGTTTTTTCTGCGGAGGGGCGAACCCCTCCCTGCTCCCTCCGACGCATACGGGAAAGGTCTCGATGCGGCGCTCCGCGAAAAAAAACAGCACCGCACGATCCGTCTTTGCAGAGTTGTGCGGTGCTGCCTTATTCGATTGTTCAGGCTCTGGGATGAGCCTTGTTGTACTCATCCTTGAGCTGCTTCTTGACAAGCTGGGCGTAGAGCTGGGTGGAGGAGATATCCGCATGACCGAGCATCTCCTGAATGGCGTGGATATCCGCGCCGTTTTCGAGCAGATGCGCCGCGAAGGAGTGCCGCAGGGTGTGCGGGGTGATATCCGTCTTGATCCCGGCCTTTTTCTGATAGAATTTGATGAGCTTCCAGAAACCCTGGCGGCTCATGCGCTCGCCGGAGAGATTGACAAAGAGGGCGGGCTCGTCCGGCAGGGCGACGAGGCTCGGCCGCACCTGCATGATGTACTCGCTCAGCGCGCGGATCGCGGCGGCGTACATTGGGACAACGCGCTCCTTGCCGCGGCTGCGGCAGCGCACCACGCCCGCGACGAGATTCACGTCCGTCACGTCGAGGTCAAGCATCTCGGTCACGCGCATGCCGGTGGCGTACAGAAGCTCCAGCATGGCCTTGTCCCGGAAGCCCTTGGAATCGACGCATTCGGGCTGGGCAAGCAGGAGGTCGACCTCCTTGCTTGTGAGGATCTGCGGCAGCTTGTGCTCGCTCTTCTCCGGCGTCAGCCCTCTGGCGGGGTTCTCCTCCACCAGACCGCGCCGCAGCAGGAAGGCGTAGAGGTTCTTCATGGAGGCGATGCTGCGTGAGACGGTCGCCACGGATTTCCCCTGGCCGCGGAGCCAGACCACATAGTTCTCCAGCTCCTCGGCTGTGGCCGTCCCGATATCGGAATCGGTATGGCTTTCGAGGAAATCTCCCAGCTGGCGCACATCCCGCAGATAGGAGGCGAGGGTGTTTGCAGACGCTTTCTTTTCGTCCTTCAGATACAGCTCGAAGAGCGCAATGCTCTCGGCGTTCGTCATGCAATTCCCTCCTCTCTCATCTATGATAGGGTCCAAAGCTCCGGCAGAGCCGCCGCAAGGCTGCAGGCGAGCGCCCAGAGCCAGACTCTCGGCGGCAGACTGCGCCGCAGGCGCAGCGCGCGGGAGACTTCCATCCCCTGCACCGCCAGGAAAAAATACGGCAGCACAAAGGCCGCCAGAAGCAGGCCCTCTCTCCCGGGCAGGGCCCCGGTGTTCATCCATTCTCCCGCCCTGCGTTCGACTGCCGCACCGGCCGCAACGGACAGCAGCGGCATCAGCGCAGAGCCGTAGGCGGCGTAGGCCAGCAGCCCCGCCGCCGCGAGAAGCAGCGCAAAGCAGAGCCGCGGTTCTCCTTCCTCCGGGAGGAAGCGCCCCAAAGGCAGACCGGACAGAAAAGGCAGAAAGATCAGCGCCCGGGCTTTTGCCTGTTCCGCGCGCTTCAATTTCTGCTCTCAGAACACAGATCCGTCACATGCTTTACATAACGTTTCTGCGCTCTTAATATATTACAATTTCGCAATCTTTTCAAGTCCTTTTTTACGGAATTTTCATTTTTATGTCAACCATTGTAACCAACGTGCACAAGCAGTTGGGGTGAAAATGCACCGGCCGACAGGCGTTTCCCTAAATCTTGTGTCTGCGGCAGGATAAAAAATTTTTCCCGTTATGGAAACTTCCTCTTTTCCCTCCTTTTTCGTCCGGCGGCGCGCCCCCGCCGCCCTGTTTTTCCGCCAGGCAGAACGAGATTTCCCACAAGAAAGCCCGCGAGCGTGAAGCTGGCGATGCTCAAAACCGCGGACGGCTCCGGCGCGCCGGCGATCAGTACGCCGGCCGTGATGAGCGCGGCGGTGAGGAGAAGCGCGCCAGCCAGGGCGGACAGCAGCGTGCGGCTCCCCGCGCGGGCGGCGCAGGCCCCTGCGCACACGGCGGCGAGAAAGCTCAGCGCCGAGCTCAGATAGCCGATCTGGGCGGAGCCTACGCCCAGCTTCCACACGGCAAAGGCCGCGGGAGGCAGGAGAAGCGCAGCCGCCGCGGCCCACCCGGCGAAGGCCAGCAGCAGCGCGCGGAGGCTCAGCCTCTCCCAGAGGCTCTCAGCAGACATGAAAACACCCCCATACGGATCAGATGCTTCATCCTATTCCGCATGGGGGTCGTTTCATTCCGGAGCGCAGGTTTTATTTCTTCTTGGTCCTGGCAGCCTCTTCGGCTTCCATCTTCGCGGTCGTGGAGATGGCCCACTTCTTGACCTGCAGACGCACGCGGTCCTCGCCGGTCTCGAACGTGATGGTATCCTCGGTGACCTGGACGATCTTGCCGGTAATACCACCGATGGTGGTGATCTCATCGCCGAGGGAGAGGCTCTTGCGCATCTCTTCGGCCTGTTTCTTTTTCTTGTTCTCCGGGCGGATGAGCAGGAAATAGAAAATGGCGATCATCGCGATCATGGGGATGAGCATGGTGCCCATGCTCGGAGTGCCGGCGGCAGCTGCGTCAGTAGTAAGGAACAGGTACATTTGGGAAAACCTCCAATAACAATGTAGTTTGTATTATATCCTCTCTTGCGTCCAAAAGCAAGCCTGTCAGATGCGTTTATCCAAAATTTCCGTGTACTGGCGGCGAAAATCCTCGAAGCTGCCCTCGTCGAGGCGCGCGCGGATCTTTTCCATCAGGCTGTTGTAGAAGTACAGATTGTGCCCGACGGCGAGGCGCATGGCGAGCATCTCCTCGGCCTTGAAGAGATGCCGCAGATAGGCGCGCGAATAGCGGCGGCAAACCGGGCAGTCGCAGCGCGGGTCGATGGGCTGTTCGTCGGCGAGGTACTTCTCGTTTTTGATGTTGATGATGCCGCCCCAGGTGAAGAGGTGGCCGTGGCGGCCGTTGCGCGCGGGCATCACGCAGTCGAAGAAATCGACGCCGCGGCTCACGCCCTCGAGGATGTTCCCCGGCGTGCCGACGCCCATGAGGTAGCGCGGCTTGTCCTTGGGCATGTATTCCTCCACTGCCTCGATGGTGTCGTACATCTCCCGGTGCGTCTCCCCCACCGCGAGGCCGCCGATGGCGTAGCCGGGCAGGTCAAGCTCGGCGATCTGCTGCATGTGGCGGATGCGGAGATCGTGGAAGACGGCGCCCTGGTTGATGCCGAAGAGCATCTGGCCGGGGTTCACGGCGTCCTCCTCGCTGTTGTATGCCGCAAGAGCCTTTTTGCAGCGCTCCAGCCAGCGCGCGGTGCGCTCGCAGGATTTTGCCACATAGTCGTGCGGAGAGGGGATCTTCACGCACTCATCAAAGGCCATGGCGATATCTGAGCCGAGATTGGACTGGATGCGCATGCTCTCCTCGGGGCCCATGAAGATATGCCGCCCGTCGACATGGGAGTTAAAGCGCACTCCCTCCTCGCTGATCTTGCGCAGCTGAGCGAGGGAGAAGATCTGGAAGCCGCCGCTGTCGGTGAGGATGGGGCCGTCCCAGGTCATGAACTTGTGCAGGCCGCCGAGCTTCTTGATGAGCGCGTCTCCCGGACGGACGTGCAGGTGATAGGTGTTGGAGAGCTCCACCTGGCAGCGGATCTCCCGGAGGTCCCGCGCCGAGAGCGCGCCCTTGATAGCGCCTGCCGTGCCGACGTTCATGAACACCGGCGTCTGGACAAGCCCGTGCGGGGTCTCAAATTCGCCGCGGCGGGCGTGGCCCTCCTGTTTGAGCAGTCTGTACATGCGTCTCTCCTTTTTCACTCGATCATCATGGCGTCGCCGAAGCTGAAGAAGCGGTAGCGCTCCCGGACGGCGACGGCATAGGCGTTGAGAATGTTCTCACGCCCGGCGAGAGCGGAGACCAGCATTATGAGCGTGCTCTCCGGGAGATGGAAATTGGTCACCAGCGCGTCGATGCACTTGAAGCGGTAGCCGGGGTAGATGAAAATGTCCGTCCAGCCGGAGCTCGGCTCGAGCGTCCCGTCCTGCTTGGCAAAGCTCTCGAGCGTGCGGCAGGAGGTGGTGCCGACGGCGACGACACGGCCGCCCGCGGCCTTCGTCTCGTTGATGATCCGCGCGGTCTTCTCCGGCACGATGCAGAACTCCGCATGCATCGGGTGATCCTCGATCTCTTCCTCCTTGACGGGCCGGAAGGTGCCGAGGCCGACATGCAGCGTCACAAAACAGACCTTCACGCCCTTGGCGCGAATCTGCTCCAGCAGTGCCTCGGTAAAATGCAGGCCGGCGGTCGGCGCGGCGGCGCTGCCGGGCTCGCGGGAATAGACGGTCTGGTAGCGCTCGGAATCTGCGAGCTCCGCCTTGATATAGGGCGGCAGGGGCATTTTGCCGAGGCGCTCGAGCACCTCGAGGAAGATGCCCTCGTAGTGAAACTGCACGATCCGGTTGCCGCCCTCGGCGACGGCTTCCACCGTGGCACGGAGCTCCCCGTCCCCGAACAGCAGCTCCTGTCCGGGCCGGGTCTTGCGGCCGGGGCGGCTCAGGCACTCCCAGCGTCCGTCTCCGAGGTCGCGCAGCAGCACGAGCTCGACGGCGCCTCCGCTGGGGCGGCTTCCGATCAGGCGTGCGGGCAGCACGCGCGAATCGTTGAGCACGAGACAGTCCCCTGCCCGGAGGTATTCCGGCAGGTCATAGAAATGCCGATGCTCGAGCGCGCCGGTGGCTTTGTCCAGATGCAGCAGCCGCGAAGCGTCCCGCCGCTCCAGCGGCGTCTGTGCGATCAGCTCCTCGGGCAGATCAAAATAGAAATCGGATTTTTTCACGCGATGTAAACTCCCGTATAATAGAATCGGAGGATATCCTCATAGTTCAGGCCGAAATTCTCGGCCATGGCATAGGCGCCCCACTGGCTCATGCCGCAGTTGTGCCCCAGGCCGCCGCCGCGGAAGACAAACGTGCCGTCGCTGTCCTTCTCGACCGTGAAATGGGCGCTGTTGAGGCCGAGCGCCGTATAGCAGACGCGGCCTTCGGTGTGATAGACCTTACCGTCGCTGCCGGTGTAGTTCAGCGCAATGACGTTGTCGTTCTCGGAGTACACCGGCTCGACCTCCCGGATCTTCCCCGTGCGCAGGTTCCACTGATCGCGCAGCAGCCCGGCAATCGTCTCGCCGTCGTAACGCACTTCCCAGGATTTGAGCGGATAGTCGATCGTGTCCTCGAAGGGGTCGCGCTTTCCGCAGAGGTAGGGCGCGTCGGTGTTGAAGACGTTGAAGCCGTCCTCCGTCGATCCGCCGTCCGCCGCGGAGTAATAGATATCGGCGATCTCGCCGCGGTAGCGGATCAGCAGCCCCCGCGTCGCATCCACCGCGCCGTCCGTGACCTCGTCGGCCGCGAGGATCCCGCCGTAGACCTGGCATTCCGCGGTGTCGCTGAGGTCAAAGCCGTAGATGGAATAGGCGCCCATGTTGTATACGACATAGGTGCGCGCTGCGACGGCCTGCGCCTTGAGCGCTTCGACCGGGAACTTGCGGTTCATCTCATAGGGTACGACGCCCTTGACGTAAGTCTCCAGATCGACGACATTGACAACTGTGAGCAGGTCGAAGCCCGCGTCAAGGAACATGAAGCCGCCGTGGTACTGGTGCCCCTCGTATTCGGTCACGCCGAGCGCCTCGCCCTCCGCGGGAACCACGACGATCCACCTGGAGGCGTAGGTCAGGAACAGCACCTCGAGCGTCCCCGCGTCGAGCACCATGAGTCCGTTTTCCTCGTCGTCCGCGAGGGCGATCAGGACGCTCGAGCAGTAGATCCGCTCCACGGGATAGAAGTTCAGGTTATCGTCATACCAGCCGACGTCGAAAGCGCCGCCGGTGGGATTGTTGAGGATCGCCTGGACGACGGCCGTGTAGCTGTAGCGCAGGCCGACGCGGATCTTGCCGACGTCCGGGGCTGGGTTTTCCCACGCGCTGCCGTCGACATACTGGCTGCGGTCGATCTCCGTAGAGAGGGAGGACACGCTGCTCTCCGCGCTCGGCGCAGAGGGTTCGGCAGCCAGCGCCTGCGCAGGATGCGCCAACAGGCACAGCAGCGCCAGCATCAGAGAGAGTAGTCTTTTCACGCGCGTTCTCCTTTCGACCGTACTGTTTTGTTATTGTAACAGATGCTCCGCCTTTTTTCAACGCCCAATCATAGCCCGCTCCCCTTTCGCATACAACAGATACGATCCCCCTGCGCCGCGCCTGCTCTCCTCTGCGGCAAGGGGAACATGAAAAGGAGGGGTTTCCATGACTAAGACTCCCGTTTTCCGCGGCTCCTGTACCGCGCTGGTAACGCCCTTCACGCCCGAGGGCGTGGATTACGAGCGGCTGGGGAAAAATCTCGAAAAGCAATACGCCTGCGGCTCCGCCGCCGTGCTCGTCTGCGGCACGACCGGCGAGGCCGCGACGCTGAGCGGAGACGAGCACAACGAACTCGTGCGCTTCACCGTGAACACGGTGCACGGGCGCATGAAGGTGATCGTGGGCGTAGGCGGCAACAACACGGCCGCCGCGCTGAAAAAAGCCGAAAACGCACGCGCCGCCGGGGCGGACGCAATCCTGATGGTGACGCCCTACTACAACAAGACCACGCAGCGCGGACTGGCGGCCCATTTCGGCTATGTGGCAGAGCGCGTGGACATCCCGATGATCGTCTACAACGTCCCGGGGCGCACCGGCATCGGCATCCAGGCGGAGACCTACCGCATCCTCGCCGACTATGCGAACATCAACGGCGTCAAGGAGGCCTCCGGCAATCTCGCCCTCGCCGGGGAGATCCGCAGCCTCTGCGGCGATGAGCTAAACCTCTATTCCGGCAACGACGACAACACTGTGGGCTTCATGGCGCTCGGCGGGCAGGGCGTAATCTCCGTGCTCTCGAACCTTCTCCCCGCCGAGACGGCGAAGCTCTGCTCGCTCTGCCTCGAGGGGGAATTCCCCGCCGCTGCAGCCCTCCAGGCGCGGCTGCTGCCGCTGATGAAGGCGCTCTTTCTGGAGACGAATCCCATCCCCGTCAAGAAGGCGATGCAATGGCTCGGCGAGGACAGCGGTCTTCTGCGCCTGCCGCTCGTGGAGATGGGCGAGGAGGCGGCCGCCAGGCTCCGCGCCGCCATGCGCGAATACGGGCTGGACGTATAAGCGCAGAGCCGGAGGGAATAGTCCGAGTTATGTTAACCTCTCTGTCGTCGGTACGCGCCGCGGCAGGGAGGTTTTCTGCCTTCGCAGCCCGTTCAGCCCGCTTGACAGGCGGGAGATCGGACAATACAATACTGTCAAAAGCCGGGAAGGGAGAAAAATATGGAGCTGTGCTTTGCGCCGATGGAGGGCGTCACCTCCTGCATCTATCGCCAGGTACACAAGGAGCTCTTCGGCGGAGCAGACCGCTATTATGCGCCCTTTCTCGCCCCGGACGGCCAGGGGAAGGTCAAGCTCTCCGCCCTGCGGGACGTGCTGCCGGAGAACAACGAGGGGCTGCGGCTTGTTCCGCAGATCCTCTGCAGCGTGCCCGGCCCCTTCCTGGCGATCGCGGACGAGTTGGCGGCCATGGGCTATGACGAGGTCAACCTCAACGCGGGCTGCCCCTCCGGCACGGTCGTGCCCAAGCACAAGGGCGCCGGGATGCTCGGCGACCCCGCTGCGCTGGACGCCTTTCTCAATGAGGTCTTCTCGTGCTGCCCGATCCGCGTCTCGGTGAAGACACGCCTCGGGCTCGAGCGGACTGACGAGTTCGCCGCGATCCTCGAGGTGTATAAGCGCTATCCCCTCGCGGAGCTCATTGTTCACGCACGTGACCGGCGCGGACTGTATCAGAGTGTGCCGGATCTCGACGCCTTTCGTCTGGCTTACGAGGGCAGCCGCGCGCCGCTCGTCTACAACGGGAATATTCTGTGTCCTGCGGCGTATAATTACATTATGTCAACCTTTCCCGACCTGGAAGCCGTCTGCATCGGGCGCGGCGCTGCGGCGAACCCTGCGCTTTTCCGCGTTCTGCGCGGGGGCGAAAAGCTCAGGATCGAGGAGCTGAGGAGCTTTTTCCGCCTGCTGATCGAGAGGACGCTGGCCTACGGCATTTCCGAGCACTTTACGTTGGGACACATGAAGGAGCTGCTGTATTATGTTAACTATATGTTCCCCGGTGCGAAGCGTGAGCTCAAGCAGCTGCAGAAGGCGAGCGATCTCAAGGAGTTTGACGCCGCGTTAGCGCTTCTGCTGGACAGCGGCCGCTTCGATCCCGACGCCTCCTTCCCCGGCACGCTCCCCGGTTTGACGGAAGAAAATGCTTGACAGTTCAATATGATTGTGTATAATTAAATTGTAATAAATCTATCGAAAGGAAGAAGTACCATGAACGTTTATGATTTTACCGTCAAGACCCGCAAGGGAGAGGATGTGCCTCTGTCCAACTACAAGGGCCAGGTCCTGCTGATCGTCAACACCGCCACCGGCTGCGGCTTCACCCCCCAGTACAAGGAGCTGCAGGAGATCTACGACGCCGACCATGACAAGGGGCTCGAGATCCTGGATTTCCCCTGCAATCAGTTTGCCGACCAGGCGCCAGGCACCGACGAGGAGATCCACACCTTCTGCACCGGCCGCTTCGGCATCACCTTCCCGCAGTTTGCCAAGATCGACGTCAACGGCGAGAACGCCATCCCCCTCTACAAGTGGCTCGAGGAGAACACCACCTTTGAGGGCTTCAACGGCCCCATGGGCATGGTGCTCGGCGGCGTCGTGAAGAAGTACGACAAGGACTACAAGAACAACGGCAAGATCAAGTGGAACTTCACCAAGTTCCTCATCGACCGCGAGGGCAACATCGTCTCCCGCATGGAGCCCACTCTCTCCATGGACAAGGTCAAGGCCGCTGTGGAGGCTCTGCTGTAAGCAAGGCAAAAGAATCTGTACGAAAAAACCTCCGTCTGCGCGTTTTCGCGCAGACGGAGATTTTATTACACTTTTGCACGGTTACGGCGTGAATACGCTCCACGCCGGCTCTTCCGCCTGTTGCCGCAGGCCTTACTTCCCGCTGAGCAGATTCAGCAAACCGCCGAGGAGACCGCCGCCCTGATTGTTGTCATTGTCATCATCATCGGCGGTATTGGTGCTGGTCGCGTTGAGCAGCGCGCCGAGCAAGTCGCCCCCGGCGCTGTTGCCGGAGCTGCCGCCCCCGAGCAGAGAGCCGAGCAGCGAGCCGCCGCCGGCGTTGCCGCTGTTGCCGGAGCTGCTGCCTCCGAGCAGGGAGCCCAGCAGATCCGCCCCGCCGTTTCCGCCGGCGTTGCCGCCGAGCGCGCTGATCAGCGCGTTGGCCAGATCGTTCCCCGCGTCTTTGGGTGTGAGCAGCTCCACGACCTGCTTTTTCGTCTCGTCGTTCGCCGCGCGGTAGAGCAGAATGAGCTCCTTCTCCGTCTTGCTGAGCTTGAGCGTGGAGGACGCGGTCTTCCCGGAGGAGGACGAGCCCGACGCATACGAGCCCGCGGAGGACACGCCGCCCTTCGGCGCGTTGAGGAGCGTGGTCTGGGCAACGCCTGTGGCCTTCGCGATCTGCTTGAGCTGCGCCTGAGTCAGGCTTTTTTCACCCCGTTCCGCCTTGCTTATATCCGTAGACGTGAGGTTACCCGCCCGCTTGGCGAGCTCCGCCTGGCTGAGTCCCGCGGCCGTGCGGGCCTCGCGGATGAGCGTACCGACATTCTTAGCCATCTGTCTGGCCTCCTTTTGTTTTTCTATGCTTATATTGTAGTGCAGTCCCCGCCGTTTTTCAAGAAGAAAACTGCCTGCGGCGGCTTCCTCCCGTGCAAAACAAAGAACCGCACAGCAAGCTGTGCGGCCCTTCGTTTGGGAGAAAAGAGAGGATAAGGAGTAGAAAAGAAGCGTATTTGGGGGACGCCGCTCAGGACGTCTTATCGGGCACGACCTCGTCAAAGGTGATCGTTATGGTCATGCTCTCTCCGGCGCGGTAAACGGTCATCTCTGCCGTGTCGCCGGCGGAATAATCCTTCAGGGCGGATCTAAGATCCGTGTAGGACTCGATCTTGCGCTCGCCCAGGGCGGTGATGATATCGCCGGCCTCAAGCCCGGCTCTATCGGCCGCGGTGCCGCTCTCGACGGAGTAGACATACGCGCCCAGGGGCATGTTGTAGTACTCGGCGTAGATGCTGTTATAGCGCTCGTCGAGCATCACGCCCATATAGGCCTTGCCGGAGACATAGCCCTTGGTGATCAGATCCTCCGTGATGGAGGCGGCGTCGCTCGCGGGAATGGCGAAGCCCAGGCCCTCCACACCGGAATCGGAATACTTGGCCGTCACAACGCCGACGACCTTGCCGTTGGCGTCATATACGGGGCCGCCGGAATTGCCGGGATTCACCGCGGCGTCGATCTGGAACATGCGGATGTCCTCGGCGTCCTCGGTGGTGATCGTACGGTTGAGCGCGCTCACGTGGCCGGTGGACATGGAGAACTCCAGCTCGCCCATGGGGTTGCCCACGGGATAGACCGTGTCGCCCACCTGCAGCGCGTCGCTGTCGGCAAAGGAAACGGCATTACGGCCGGAGGCGTCGATTTTCAGCACGGCGAGGTCGTTTGCAGCCTCAGTGCCCACGATCGTCGCCTGATAGCTGGTGCCGTCGTACGTCACGACCGTGATGGGCAGATCCTTGTCCTGCGCAGTCTCGATGACGTGGTAATTGGTGAGGATATAGCCGTCCTCGCTGATAAAGAAGCCGGAGCCGCTGATCTCCGAGGTGCCGGACTGGCCAAAATAATTGGTGTAGCTGACGGAGGTGGTGATGCCCACGACCTGCGCACAGGCCTGCGCATAGATCTGCGCGGCGGTCATCGTGCCCCCCTCGGCAATGGTCTGCGCGGATAAGCCAACCTTGTCGGCGCTCGCCTGCGCTGCCTGCGCGGTGTTGAGCGCTTCGGCGCTCTGGGCGCTGTTGGCGCTGATGCTCTGCTCCAGCCCGCTGATCCTGTCGTTGAGGCGCGCGCTCATGATGCCCGCGCCGAGCAGGCCGCCGAGGATGGCGCATACGAGGCAGAGGGCAATCGCGGCGAGGATTTTGCTGTTGCCGGAGCTCTTTTTGCTCTTGTGCGGCCGCTCCGTCTTCTGCGGGGGCGTATAGTATTGAGGCGGGACGGTACTCTCCCCAGCCGGCTCATAGTGCGCGTCGGCATATACGGGCTCTGCGCTCTGGCGCACGTAGCGGTATGCGCCGCTCTCCGGATCCGATCCGCCGCGGAAGCCCGCGGGGCTCTGTGCTTCGCTCTCCGGCCGCGCGGACTGCTGCGGCGCTGCGTCCTCAACGGGCGCTGCGGCTTCCGCTTCCTGCTCAGGGGCGGCAGGCTCCTGCGCGGCGTCCTCTGCGGGCGCTGCGGCTTCCGCCTTCTGTTCAGGGGCGGCAGGCTCCGCCGTCTCCGGTACCGGGGATTTGGCGTCCGGGTTTTCGGCTGCTTCGATCGGGGATTCTTCGTCTTCCGGTGAGGCCGCCCAGCTTTCTTCTCTGGGATCGCTCATGGTTCTGACCTCTTTTACTTTTATTGATGGGCGTACTATACCCGATAATTATGACCTTGAAATGAACAAATGCAGAAAATTTTTTTAACAACGCCGACAGGGCGGCAGACAAGCGGCTGAAATCGGCTTATGCGCTCTTGCGCCGCGGGGCGAGGGCGGCTATAATGATCATCGGATGGCGAAATCAATCGACAATTCGATTGATTTCGCTGCCAAACGACAGGTTTGGCAGCGAATGATTCTTTCAATCATTCGCCCGATGCTCATTGCAATGCGTATATGCACAAACCCAAGTATCGCAACAGGACGGATACCGCCATGATTCTGGAAATACAAAGCTTTGCCGATCCGGCGCTGGACGTTTACGCCCGTCTCACGGAAAACCAGCTCGTGAACCGCGCCGACCCGGAAAACGGGCTCTTCATTGCCGAGAGTCCCAACGTTATCCTCCGCGCACTGGACGCGGGGTATGAGCCCGTGTCGCTGCTGATGGAGCGCCGACACATCGAAGGGCAGGCACGCGAGGTCGTACAGCGCTGCGGGGACATCCCGCTCTACACCGCTCCCCTGCCGGTGCTCACGGAGCTGACGGGCTTCCCGCTCACGCGCGGCGTGCTCTGCGCGATGCGCAGGAGAAAGCTGCCCGCGGCCGAAGCGCTGTGCCGGGGCGCCAGGCGCGTGGCGGTGCTTGAGAACATCATGAACCCCACAAACCTCGGGGCGATCTTCCGCTCGGCGGCCGCGCTCGGGATGGACGCGGTGCTGCTGACCCCCGCCTGCTGCGATCCGCTCTACCGCCGCTCGGTGCGTGTGAGCATGGGAACGGTATTTCAGGTGCCCTGGGCCTATCTCGGTTCCGGGATCGCGGACTGGCCGGAGGCAGGGATGCGGCTGCTGCGGAGCTGGGGCTTTCGCACGGCGGCCATGGCTCTGCGGGACGACTCCGTCTCCATCGACGATCCGCGGCTTCTGGCCGAGGAGCGCCTCGCCGTCATTTTGGGCACGGAGGGCGACGGTCTCGCGGATCAAACCATCGCAGACGCCGATTACACCGTGCGCATCCCGATGAGTCACGGCGTGGACTCGCTGAACGTCGCCGCCGCCAGCGCCGTCGCCTTCTGGCAGCTCGGAAGGCGCTGAGCACGCAGGGTATAACAGGATATTAGGTATAACAGGTATTAACAGGGCGATCCCCGAAGCCGAAGCTTCGGGGATCGCTGAGACTGTCAAAAACCTGCGATAATGCGGGAGGACAGAGCAGCGGGGGAGCTCGAGGGGGCAAGGCCCGCCTCGAATACAATAAACCGCCGCCGGAAAAGCCCGAAATACCGGGCTTTTCCGGTAACAGCATTTTGCCTCAAGCAAAATGCTCGGCGGCTGAAGCGCAGTCAAAAAAGTCCCGTATGGACTTTTTTGACAAGCTGGGCGATCCCCGAAGCCGAAGCTTCGGGGATCGCCCTGTATTGTATTCGCTTACGGCAGCGCGGGGACTGGACGCGCGGTATAGGCGAAGCGGTATTCGCCGCGCAGCGCGTCGACGGCGGCTCTGGCCTGCGCCTCGTTTTCGTATACGCCGAAAACCGCCGAGCCCGTACCCGTCATGATCGCGCCGAGCGCGCCGTGGTCGAGCAGGACGCTCTTGATCTGCGGCACGACCCGCAGGCGCCGATCCTCCACATCCTCAAAAACATTGTACATCCGACGGCAGATCTCACGCAGGTCGCCCGCCTCCAGGGAGGCGAGGATGCCCGCGGTGTCCGGCCGGACGCGGATGGGCTCGCTGTCAAGCTTGCGGAAAAACTCCGGCGTGGAGATGGAGAAAGAGGGCTTGCAGAGCGCGAACCAGCAGTCCGGCAGCGGCGGGAGCGCCTCGAGCACTTCGCCGCGGCCGCGCGCGAGCGCCGTCCCGCCGCCGAGGCAGAAGGGCACGTCCGAGCCGATCTCTGCCGCGAGGACGAGCAGCTCCTCCTTTGAGAGCGGCGCATCGAAGGCGCGGTTGAGCGCGCGCAGCACCGCCGCCGCATCCGCCGAACCCCCGGCCATCCCCGCGCCGACCGGAATCTGTTTTTTGATCTCGATATGCAGACCCTGCCGCACGCCGATCTGTCCGAGGAAGCGGCGCGCCGCGCGCACGGCGAGGTTGCGGTCATCCCCGGGGATGAAGCGCAGATTGCTTCCGGCGCTGATCTCCTCTCCCGGCACAGGGCGGATCCGCAGCGTGTCGCAGAGGGAGACCGTCTGCATGACCATGAGCATCTCGTGATAGCCGTCGTCCCGCCGCGCGGTCACGTCCAGGGAAATATTCAGTTTTGCCCAGGCTTTTTCCGTTACTTCCTGCATGATTTCCTCCGCAGCTCGCTTCAGCCGAACAGGTAGACCCGCAGTTCATAGGGGCGGGTGGTGAAGCCGCCGGCGATCACGTAATTCTGCTCATAGTTTTTCAGCACGAGCTTGCCCTCCGCCAGATCATAGCCCTCCGGCGCCTCGAAGCGGACGAGCTTGGCGGTGAAGGAGCAGACGACCAGCAGGCGCTGCTGCCCGAGGCTGCGCTCATAGACATAGAGCTCGCGGCTGTCCTTCATCAGCTCGCGATATTCCCCGCGCAGCACTACCGGCTGCGCCTTGCGGAAGGCGAGCAGCTTGCGGTAGAAATGCAGCACGGAGTTCGGGTCGCGCTCCTCGTCGGCGGCGTTGATCTGCCGGTAATTCTCGTTGACGAAGAACCAGGGCTTGCCGGTGGTGAAGCCCGCGTTTTCCTCCGCCGACCACTGCATCGGGCTGCGGGCGCTGTCGCGGCAGCCCTCCTGCACCATGCGCAGAACCTGCTTTTTCGGCATCAGCTTCGAGGCGATGTGCACGGTGTTGGCGGTCATCACGTCCTCATAGTCCTCCACACGTTCGAGGCGCAGGTTCGTCATGCCGAGCTCCTGCCCCTGGTAGATAAAGGGCGTGCCGCGCTGGAGCATATACATGGCGGCGAGCATCTTGCCGCTCTCCTCGCGGTATTCCTCGCTGCCGTAGCGGCTGATGATGCGCGGATGGTCGTGATTCTCGATATAGAGCGCGTTCCAGGCCTTGCCGGCGAGCTTCTCCTGCCAGTCCGAAAAGGCGCGCTTCATCTTCCGGAGATTGAAGGGCATGCGGATCATGTCGGTCATGAAGCAGTCCGCCTCCATGTGGGAGAAGGCGATCATCTCGTCAAGCACCTGATTCTCGCCCTCGGTCACATAGCGCAGGGCGACCTCCGGCGTCGTAAGCGGGCTCTCGCCCACGGTGAAGCAGTCATAGTGATCGAGCACGTCGCGCTTGAACTCGGCCAGATAGCCGTGCACCTCCGGGCGGTTCACGAAGTGCTTCATGCCGTTGGCGATCGGGATCTTCGGAAAAGCGCTGGGCAGCTCGGGCGTCTTGCCGGTGAAGGTGATGACGTCCTCGCGGAAGCCATCCACCCCCATATCGAGCCAGAAGCGCATGATGTCCTTAACTTCCTCGCGCACCTTGGGGTTGGCCATGTTGAGATCCGGCTGCTTTTTGGCGAAGAGATGGAGATAGTACTCCCCTCGCTCCGGATCATAGGTCCAGGCGTCGCCCTCGAACATACTCGTCCAGTTGTTGGGAGGCAGGCGGCGTCCGTTCACGGTCCTGCCCGGCCTCCAGTAGTAATAATCCGAGTAAGGGTTGCCCGGGCCCTTGCGGCTCTCCTGGAACCAGGGGTGCTCGTCGGAGCTGTGGTTCACAACCAGATCCATGAACACCCGCAGGCCGCGCTTGTGCGCCTCGTCGAGCACCTCGCGGAAGAGCTCCAGCGTGCCGTAATCCGGGTGGATGTCCTTATAATCCGAAATATCGTAGCCGAAATCGGCGTTCGGCGAGGGATAGAGCGGCGAGAACCAGATCGCGTCCACGCCCAGGCTCTTGATGTAGTCGAGCTTGCCCAGCACGCCCCACAGATCGCCTATGCCGTCCCCGTTGCCGTCGCAGAAGCTGCGCGGCCAGATCTGGTAGACGGCCATATCCTTATACCATTGGGTCTTGGCCATGCTTCTTCCCTTCTTCCGTCAATGCAGCACTCTGCCCAGCACGCGCAGCGGCAGCTCGGGCGAGACCGGGATGTCCCGATAGGCGGGGTTGAGCGAATGCAGCGCGAGCTGCCCGTCCACCGCGGCAAGTTCCTTGAGATAGGCGCAGCCGTCGTAGAGGAAAATGCCGATCTGACCGGTCATGAGATCCCGCTGCTGGCGCACCCAGACGATCTCCCCGTCGTGGAAAAGCGGCTCCATACTGTCGCCCGCGACGCGCACGCCGTAGTTCGCCTCGCCGGGGACGCTCTCATCCACCTCGACCAGCTCGTAATCCTCCCCGTCGAGGAACTGGCCGGTGCCGGCGGAGACCGCCAGCGCATAGAGCGGCAGTGAACGCAGCACCACTGGCGCGCTCTTCACGGGGGCAAAACGCCCGGAGTCGCGCAGGAGCTGAATGAACTCGCGCGCCTTCACGCGCCCCTCGCGGTTAAGCCCGGCAAGCAGCCCGTCACCCTCACCGAGGAATTCCCCGCGGATATCGTCAATCTTCAAAACCTCGCACAGCTGTAGGAACTGCCTGGCGTTCGGCAGCGTTGCCCCGGTCTCCCATTTGCTGACCGCCTGATTGGAGACGGATGCGCCTTTGGCGTTGAGCCCGTCGGCCAGATCCGCCTGACTGAGCCCGAGCGCCCGCCTTCTGCGGCTGATCACTTCACCCAGATCCATGGAGATGCCCTCCTTTTTGTATTGTGATTCGCGCCGATGCGCGTATAATGATCATCGGATGGCGAAATCAATCGAGAATTCGATTGATTTCGCTGCCAAACGACAGGTTTGGCAGCGAATGATTCTTTCAAT
>ODAJ011993428.1_pt1 | contig 50619 bp, 40 predicted proteins | sample 1539241 | NCBI WGS metagenome assembly ODAJ01 (sample SAMN02144231, study PRJEB22623) | gut metagenome | biome: sheep rumen | host: Ovis aries | place: New Zealand | reverse complement strand
GAATGTGATTGGAATATATTTAGAAATTCAAGTAAATTTTTTGGAAAATGTTCGCGTCGAGCGATAGCGAGGACTAAGTGAAAGGGTGCCGAAAAATTTACGTAGAATTTCTTAATATATTCCAATCACATTCGAAACATTCATAAATATATATATCAACTCTTTAGTGGTTTGAAATGATTAAAAAAGTACTTTTCAAAATGAATAATTATACTTTTTACTTATAAAAATCGCTTATTTTACATTTTCACGCTTCATTTTTTTCAAATTCAAAAAAATTAGTCCACAGTATTTTAACAAACTGTGGATTTATTATATCCTTTTAATAACTTTTTCCAAAAGGTTAAAAAAGAATTAAATTATGACAAGGCAAAAGCTTACGCAAAAAGCGGAGCGTACTTGGTGTACGTGAGCATTTTTAAGTAAGCTTTTAACACAGTCAAAATTATAATTATTTTTTAACCCTACTCTCCTTTAAGTCTTATTGGCAAAATCATATACACATACTCATTATTATCTACTGATTTTATTAAACAAGGAGAAACATTACTTCCAAATTCGATAAATACTTCATTATCATCAATTGCTTTTAGGCTATCTAAGAAATATTTTGGATTAAACCCTACTTCTAAGTTTTGTCCTTCAGTAGAAATAAACACCTCTTCTTTTGCATCTCCTGTTTGGTTTGTACAAGAAATTGTTAATTTTCCAATATCTACAGTAACTTTAACAGGATATTTTTTTTCTTTTTCAATACTAGAAGATGCAATTAAACTAATTCTTTCAAAACTATTTAATAGTGCTTCTCTTTCAACTCTAATTCTTGTTTGCCATGTTGTTGGTATCACAGTAGAATAGTTTAAAAATTCTCCATCTAAAATTCTTGTTACAATTTTACAATTTTCCATTTCAAATACTGCTTGATTTTTTGATACACCTATTTTAACATTATCAAAAGAATCTGTTAAAATCTTATTCACTTCATTTAGTGTTTTTGCAGGTATAACTGCTTTGAAATCATTAACTGGAACTGGAATATTTATTGTTCTTAAAGCTAATCTAAATCCATCAATTGCCACTATATTTAATTTATTTTCTTTTATTTCAAATAAGCAACCTGTAAAAATAGGTCTTGTTTCTTCTTGACTTACTGCAAAAATTGTTTTTCTTATCATATTCTTAAGTGCTGATTGTTCTAATGTAATAGAATTTTCAACTTCTATTTTTGGTAATTCTGGAAATTCATCAGGATTCATAGTAGCTAATTTATATAAAGCACCTTCACAATCAATAGTTAATAGATTGTTTTCATTTAAACTAATGTTAATTTCAGAATCTGGTAATTTTCTAATAATTTCTGTAAACATTGTAGCATTTACTACTATACTACCTTGTTCTTTAACATCACATTCCATTGTATATTCTATACCTAATTCTAAATCATATGTTGTTAATTTTATTTCATTATCATTTGTTTGAATAAGTATACCTTCTAATATAGGCATTGTTGTTTTTGATGCTACACCTTTAACTACGGAATTAAGGGCTTTCATAATTTTATCTTTGTAGCAAATGAATTTCATTTTCATCATCCTTTCTATATTTATAATAATATAAAGTAAATATATTTAGTAGTAGTAGTAGTAGGTCTTGTGGAAAATGTGGAAAACTGTGTTTATATTACTAATCCGTAGAAAAATTGTTATGGATAAGTATGTGGAAAACAAGTATCAATTATCCACAAGATTAACATTTAATAGTGAATAATTAGTTATTAACATGTTATAAACAGGTTTTCAACAAAGTAGGTGTGGATAACCAATCAAACTGTTCCGTAAGAAGAGAAAGATTTATTATTTAAAAAAATAAAATTTAAAACATATTATTTTAACTAAAATCATTTTTTATTGTAATTATAATATTTTTTATTCTTCAACTTTTAAAATAATATTTTTCACACTTTCCACAATTAATTTTGTATTTGTTTTTTCTTTTATTTCTTTTCCTATTTTTTTATATGCATGCATAACTGTTGAATGATCTCTATTACCGAAATCTTGTCCAATTTGTGGGAAACTCATATTAGCAACTTCTCTGCATAAATACATTGCAATTTGTCTTGGAAAAGCTATATCATTTGATCTTTTATCGCCTGCCAAATCTTTTTTCTCTATACTAAAATATTTAGCAACAGTTTCTTGAATATATTCTGAAGAAATAACTTTTTCTTTTTTAAATATAAATTCATTTATAACATTTTCTGCAAGTTCTATTGTAATTGGACTATGTGTTAATGATGCACGAGCAACTATTTTATTAAATACACCTTCTAGTTCACGAATATTAGAATCTATTTTTGTTGCTATATCTGCTAAGATACTATCATCAATTATTATATTTTCATCTAAAGCTTTTTTTCTTAGTATTGCAACTCTAGTTTCATAATCAGGATTGGAAATATCTGCAAGTAAGCCCCATTCAAATCTTGATTTTAACCTATCTTCAAGAAAAGGAATATCTCTTGGAGGTTTATCACTTGTAAGAATTATTTGTTTTCCATTTTCATATAAAGTATTAAATGTATGGAAAAATTCTTCTTGAACTCTTTCTTTTTTTGCAATAAATTGTATATCATCAATTAATAATGCATCAGTATTTCTATATTTATTTCTAAATGGGTCATTTTGTCCATCTTTAATTGAGTTTATTAGATGATTTGTAAACTGCTCTGATGTTACATATACAATTCTCATTTCTGGGTTGTTTTGAATTAACCTATTCCCAACTGCCTGCATTAAGTGAGTTTTTCCTAGTCCAACGCCTCCATATATAAATAATGGATTATATGTTTTAGCTGGATTATCTCCAACAGCTAAAGCTGCGGCATGTGCAAACCTATTATTATTTCCAACAACAAAAGTATCAAATGTATACTTTGGATTTAAGTTATTTTTAGTATTTTGAATTTCTTCTTCTTTTTTTTGTGGATGTATTATTTTTACATTACTAAAATCATTTGACTCAATATTAGTTTCAGAGTGTGTATTTTCAATATTTGATAAAGGAGCAATTTCAATAGATTGTGAATCTTGTCCTTCAATATCATGTACTGAAAATGTAAAATCTCTATTTGTAATATAGCTAATAGTATTTAATATTAAAGGTGCAAATCTACTTTCTAGCATATCTTTAATAAAACCACCTTTGCAAGTGAAAACAATATTATTATCAGAAATGCTTTCTATTGTTAATGGATTGATATATGTATTAAAAGAAATTGGTGTAATTTCTGGAATTAATAAAGATTTTATTTTTTCCATAAGTTCTTCTTTATTTATGTCGTAATCCATAAAACATCTCCTTTCTATTTTCTAAAAGTAACTAATTATGTGTAATATACATAATATAAAACAGCAAAAAGTTATCCACAAAGTTATCCACATATGTTGATAAGTTTGTTGTATTTTTGTAATAATAATAGAATAATTCGAACATTTTTTTATATTATGAAATATAGTACGCGAAGCACTTACACGGTTTTTGTAAGTTGAAAATTTCTAATATAAATTATCTTTTGAATAATGTTCACAGTTTGTGGATAACCTGTGAATAACTAAAAAGTATATATTAAAATTTTGTAATTTTTGTCAGTAAATTTGTTATACAACATTTTTGATAAAAATGCAATATAAAAATTAAAAATAGTTTAAAAAATATCGGAAATATAATATTGGACGTATGAAGTAGGAAGTAAGAGATTGAAAGAAGGAGGTAGGAAGTTAGATGTAATTGATTTGATGCATAATATATGAGTCTGAAAGATAAATTATATCATTGAGTTTCTGAATGCTGACCTCTGACCTCATACATCATTAGGTATTTTTATAAAAATGGAAAATGCGATATTCCGTAAAAGTTGAAAAAAATCTTAAAAATCCATTGACTTTTTTTTGTTTTTAGAATATAATATTTGAGCTTATGTTTTATGAAATATGTTAAATCATATAAAAATTATTAGCAATAGGGAGGTGTTGTAAATGAAAAGAACTTATCAACCAAAAAAGAGACAAAATAAAAAAGTACATGGTTTTTTTGCAAGAATGTCAACAAAATCAGGAAGAAATGTATTAAAAGCTAGACGTGCAAAAGGTAGAAAAACTTTATGTGCATAAGGAAGTGATTTAATATAAAAACTACAAAAATGTTAAAAAAAAACTATGAATTTAAAAATGTTTTAACTAAGGGAAAAAAGTTTTCTGGACAATACTTAAATGTATTTATTTTAAAAAACGATTTTAATTATAATTTTTTAGGACTTGCAATTAGTACTAAATTACGGAAAAGCTGTTCAAAGAGTTAGAATTAAAAGACTTTTAAGAGAAAATTATAAAAGTATTGAAGAAAACTTAAAAAAAGGATATAGTTTAGTGTTTTTAATTAAAAAAAATTGTGATTTATTAAATATCACTTTTAATAGTATTAAAAGTGATATGAAAACAATTTTTGAAAAGGCTAATATTATTGTAAAGGAATGATAGTAATAATGAAAAAAATATTTATTAATAGTATAAATTACTATCAAAAACAAATATCACCATGGATAGAAACGAAAAACATTAGATGCAAATATTATCCATCTTGTTCAGAATACACAAAACAAGCAATTGAAAAATACGGAGCTATAAAAGGAAGTCTATTTGGATGTGCACGAATAATTAGATGCAATCCATTTTCAAAGGGTGGATATGATCCTTTAAAATAATTCTATGGAGGATATAAAATGGGTATTATGGCTTTTTTTGCCAATATATTTGGATATATTCTAAATTTTTTGTATGAACTTATTGGAAATTTTGGTTTTGCAATTATTTTATTTTCTGTATTAATAAAATTATTAATGTTGCCAATTTCTTGGGCACAACAAAAAACAATGAAGAAAAGCCAAAAAGTTAATGATGAGATGAAGCAAATTCAGTTTAAATACAAAAATGACCAAGAAAAAATGAATCAAGAAATAATGGCTTTATATAAAAGAGAAAAAATGAATCCGGCATCAGGCTGTTTAAGTGCAATTATACAAATCATTTTGCTTTTAGCTGTATTTAATCTTGTTAGATCTCCGCTTACATATATGAAAAAAACTGATCCTGAACTAATAAAAAATTCTATTGAATATGTACAAAAACAAGGAAGCACTTCTAACTATAAAGAAATTGCAGTTATAAACTATATAAGTAATCTTGAAAACTCAGAATCCGTAAGTGAAGAAAATTCAAATGCAGAAAATCAGTTAGAAAATAATATTGAAGAAAACACAAATCAAAATTCAAACAGTGAAGAAAATCAAACCAACAATGAGAATACTGAACAAACAGATAAATTCAACATTTTAGAAAATAAAGACAAATTATATATTAATATGAATTTCTTAGGAATTGATTTAAGCAAAGTTCCTACTGAAGATTTAAAAAATATCAAAGCATTGATAATTCCTATTTTATATGTAATAACATCATTTATCTCAATAAGATTATCTACTAATATGAATAATAAAAAAGAGGAAAAAGAAAAACTAATAACTGATGGATTAGATAACAAAGAAAACAATGAGCAAGAAAATGAGGAAAAGGGTCCAGATTTAAATGATGCAATGGCAGATACAAATAAAAAGATGGCTTGGTTTATGCCAATAATGTCAATATCAATTGCAATGGTTGCTCCACTTGGACTTGCTTTATATTGGTTAATGAATAATATATTAATGATTTTTGAAAGATTAATATTGAATAAGATTGTTAAAGATTAGGAAAGGAAAGAGTAGATATGCCTAATAATAGAGTAATTTCAGAAGGAAATACTACAAATGAAGCAATAGAAAATGGTTTAAAAATGTTAAATGTTTCTAAAGAAATGGTTAACATCAAGGTATTAGAAACAGAAAAAAAAAGCTTTTTTAGTATCTTAGCACCTAGAGTTGTTAAAGTTGAATTAACATTAAAAGATGATAAAGAAATTGAAAAAATTACAGAAAAAGATGCAAATAAGCAAACATATATAAAAAAAGAAATTAAAGATATTTCTCCAGAAAAACTTGATCAAGCAGAAATAAATGTAAAAACTTTTTTAGATAGTTTAATGAGTAAAATTGGAAATAATATTGCTTATAACATTGAAAAAAAGCCAACAGGTTTAGAGATTTATATTAGTGGTGATGATGCTGGTTTTCTTATAGGATATAGGGGAGAAACACTATATGCTTTCCAATCTTTAATATCTACTATTGCTAATAAAAGTATTGACGAAAAAATTAGAGTTTGGCTTGATATTGAGGGTTATAAAGAAAAAAGAGAAAAAACATTGCAAGATTTGGCTAATAAAATTGCAAGAACTGTTGAAAGAAATAGAAAACCAGTTACATTAGAACCTATGCAAGCTTATGAGAGAAAAATTATACATTCTGCTTTGCAAGATTCTAAAACTGTAAAAACTGAAAGCATTGGAGAAGAGCCAAGAAGAAGAGTTGTTATTAGTTTAAAATAATTAAATATAAAAATCAGAAGTCAAAGTTCCGATTTTAATCATGATGTTTGAGATTAAAGGAATTTTGACTTTTATGTTTGAAAAATAATTATAATTTTGACTGTGTTAAAATCTTACTTAAAAATGCTCATGTACCTCAAGTACACTCCGCTTTTTGCGTAAGATTTTGCCTTGTCAAAATTCAATTATTTTTCAAATACCAGGGTTAATAAATATATCTTATATGTTGCAGGATTAAGATATACTTATATTTTAAAGATGAAATTAAATTTTGCTGAAGGTTAATTCTGTATAACCTGAAATAATAAAAAAGGAGAAATTATATGAGTACAATTGCATCAATCTCTACGGCTCCCGGCATTGGAGGAATTGGAATAATTAGAATGAGTGGAGAAAAATCATTTGAAGTTTTAAATAAAATTTTTTATCCAAAAAACCAATATAATATAGAAGATATTAAAGGATATACTATAAAATATGGTCATATAAAGGAAAATGAAAAAATAATTGACGAAGTTTTAGTTTCATTTTTTAAAGCACCACATAGTTATACTGCTGAAAACATGTGTGAAATTAACTCTCATGGCGGTATTGTAGTTATGAGAAAAATTTTAGATTTATGCTTAAAAAATGGGGCTGAGCTTGCGGAACCTGGTGAGTTTACAAAAAGAGCTTTTCTAAATGGTAGAATTGATTTATCTCAAGCTGAAGCAGTAATTGATATTATTAATGCTAAATCTGATATAGAGGCTAAAGAAGGAATCAAACAATTAGAAGGATTTTTAACACAAGAAATTAATAAAATAAAAGAAAAAATACTTGATTTAATGACAAATATTGAAGTTTCTATTGATTATCCTGAATATGATGTTGAAGATGTGCTTGAAAGTGATGTTAGCAATAAATTAGATAATATTAAAATTGATCTTAAAAAATTAGAAAAGTCATTTTCTAATGGGAAAATTATAAAAGAAGGTATAAAAACAGCAATTATAGGCAAACCAAATGCTGGAAAGTCTTCATTATTAAATGCAATATTAAAAGAAGAAAGAGCTATAGTTACAGAATATGAAGGAACAACACGTGATACAATTGAAGAATTTGTTAATATTAATGGTATACCTTTAAAACTAATAGATACTGCAGGAATTAGAGAAACTGATAATGAAATAGAAAAAATTGGTATAGAAAAATCTAAAAGTCTTGCAAAAGAAGCAGATTTATGTATTGTTATAATAGATAGTAGTAAAAAGCTAGATAGGGAAGATGAAGACATATTAAATGTAGTTAATAAAAATAATACTGTTGTTGTATTAAATAAATCAGACTTAGGTTCTGTAATTGATGCTAATACTTCAATAATTAGTAATTTTAGGCATGTAGTAAATATATCAGCATTAAAAAACGAAGGTATTAATGATTTGTATAATATTATTACAAAAATGTTTAATTTAAATGAAATTAATTTAGATAACGAAACAGTAATAACAAGTGAAAGACATAAAAACATTATAAGTAAAGCAATATCTAATATTGAGAAAGCTAAGAAGAGTCTTGCTGACAATATGCCAATTGATATAGTAGCTATCTCAATCAAAGATGTTTTATCTAACTTAGGAGAAATTACAGGGGATGTTGCAGGGGAGGAAATAATAAATGAAATTTTTGCAAGATTTTGCCTAGGTAAGTAGTGCTTTAAAAAAACAAATGAAAAACTTCGTCTTGTGTTGTTAAAATTTTATTCAAAAATCCTCATGTACTATATGTACACTGCGGTTTTTTCATAAAATTTTGCCTAGCAATACTCGTTTTTGATTTGTTTAACGAATGATTAGAATTTTAATTGTATTAAATAAATGAAGTAAGATGTCAGAGGTTGGATTTCATAAATAATATATTTATATTAGATTATTTATGATTGAAATACTTTTTATAAAAGCTTGAGAATCAAAAATAAAAGGAAAAAAATACAAAAACATATAATTTGTTGCTTGAAAACAAAAACCTTTTATTTTATATTTATTTAATAATTAATATGATAAGGTGAATTTCATGATATATCACAATACAAAACAATTGTTTTTGTTTCACAAATAACATATTGTGATATTTTATATAATATGTAGGGGGAGAAATAAGATGTTGGAGTTAGGACCTCTGACCTCTGACTTCTAACCTCCAACCTTAAAAATTAAATTTTAATAGAGGAATAAATTTATATTAATGAAAGGATTAAAAAATGAATTATTACGCAGGAGATTATGATATAGCAGTAATTGGAGCAGGGCACGCTGGATGTGAGGCGGGCTTGGCTTGCGCTAGAATGGGAATGAAAACTTTAATTTTTTCAATAAGCTTAGAAGCTGTTGCAAATATGCCTTGTAATCCTCATATTGGAGGAAGTTCAAAAGGACATTTAGTTAGAGAAATAGATGCACTTGGTGGAGAGATGGGAAAAAATATTGACAAAACTATGATCCAAATAAAAATGTTAAACACATCAAAAGGCCCAGCTGTCCATTCTTTAAGAGCACAGGCAGATAGAAAAAGATATCAAATGGAAATGAAACATACATTAGAAAAACAAGATAATCTTGAATTAAAACAGGCGGAAATTACAAAAATAAATGTAGAAGACGGAAAAGTAGTTTCTATAGAAACTGATGTAGGAGCTGTTTATAATGTAAAGGCTGTAATAGTTTCAACTGGTACATATTTAAAAGGAAAAATCTTTATTGGAGAATTTTCAAAGGAAAGTGGGCCAGATGGTGTATTTCCAGCTAATAAACTATCGGAATGCTTAAAAGATTTAGGAGTTAAAATAGTTAGATTTAAAACTGGAACACCAGCTAGAATAAATAGAAAAAGTATTGATTTTTCTAAAATGGAAGTTCAAAGAGGTGATGAAAATATAGTTCCATTTTCTTTAGATGATGAAATTAAAGAATTTGAGCAACAAGATTGTTATTTAACATATACAAATGAAGAAACACATAAAATAATAAGAGCTAATTTACATAGATCACCTTTATATGCTGGAATGATAGAAGGAACAGGACCTAGATATTGTCCATCTATTGAAGATAAAGTTGTAAGATTTGCGGATAAAAAAAGACATCAGATTTTTATTGAACCAATTGGATTAGATACAGATGAAATGTATGCACAAGGAATGAGTTCATCACTACCAGAAGATGTTCAAATTGCAATGTATAGAACCTTACCAGGATTGGAACATTGTGAATTTACAAGACCTGCATATGCAATTGAATATGACTGTATAGATCCATCAGAATTAAAACTATCTTTAGAATATAAAAATATAAGTGGATTATTTTTTGCAGGACAAACAAATGGTACATCTGGATATGAAGAAGCAGCATGCCAAGGTTTGATTGCCGGAATAAATGCAACTCAAAAGATTAAAGGAAATGAACCCATTGTATTAGATAGAACACAAGGTTATATAGGAGTTCTTATCGATGATATAGTTACAAAAGGTACAAATGAACCATATAGAATGATGACTTCTCGTGCAGAATACAGATTATTATTAAGGCAAGACAATGCAGATTTAAGATTAACCAAAATAGGACATGATGTTGGTCTAATCTCTGATGAAAGATATGAAAGATTTTTAATAAAAAAAGAGAACATAGAAAAAGAGATACAACGATTAAAGCAAACTATAGTAAAACCAACAGATAAGGTTAATAAGTTTCTTGTGGAACATGGCACAACACCACTGCAAACAGGCTCAAAAATGTCAGAATTATTAAAAAGAACAGAGCTTACATATAAATTATTAAAAGAGATTGATGAAGAAAGACCAGAGCTTGATATTGCTGTCCAAGAAGAAGTAGAAATTCAAGTAAAATATGAAGGTTATATAAAAATGGAAGAAGAGCAGGTTGAAAAATTTGAAAAAATGGAAAGTAAAAAACTTGCTGAAGACATTAATTATGGAGATATAAAAGGGTTAAGAATAGAGGCAAGACAAAAGCTAAATAAAGTTAAACCAACATCAATTGGACAAGCATCAAGAATTTCAGGAGTTTCACCAGCAGATATAAATGTGCTTTTGATATATTTACAAAGTAGAAAATAAGTGTTTTAATAATAAAAAAGAGGGGTATATGGAAAAGTTTAAAAATCAGTTTTTAAAATATTTAAAAATAATAAATATTTCTATAGATGATTGTCAAATACAAAAATTTTATAAATATATGCAATTATTATTAGAATGGAACGAAAAGATTAACTTAACAGCAATAACGGATGAAAGTGAAATAATTTTAAAACATTTTGTAGATTCTTTAACAGTATTAAAATATATTGATGAAAACGACAAAATAATTGATGTAGGTACTGGAGCTGGATTTCCTGGAATACCAATTGCAATTATGATGCCAAATATTAAAATTACACTATTAGATTCTCTAAATAAGAGAATAAACTTTTTAAATGAAGTAATAAAAGAACTAGATTTAAAAAATGTAGAAACTATCCACTCAAGGTCAGAAGATTGTGGAAAAGATATGTTGTTTAGGGAAAAATATGATATAGCTTTAGCAAGAGCTGTTGCAAATCTGTCTACACTTTCAGAATATTTATTGCCTTTTGTTAAAATAAAAGGAAAAATGATATGTATGAAAGGTAGTGAAATAGAAGAAGAATTAAAAAATGCTGAATATGCAATTAAAGTTTTAGGTGGAAAAGTTGTACAAAGAGATGAATTTGTTTTATCTGACTCTGATATAAAAAGAAATATTATTGTAGTTGAAAAAGAACAATTTACACCTAAAATGTATCCAAGAAAAGCAGGGTTACCTTCTAAAGGACCTATTATAAAAAGATAATGCTTCTTTATAATAAAATTTTTATACATATATGTTTGTAGAGAAGCTTTGAGTGATCTAAAAGAGAAGAGGAGATATTTAATAATAGAAAGCTGCTTTTTTGTAGCTTTTTATTTTATCCTTTTTATATAACTTCACGTGGAACAATTGCTCAAAAAGCTTATTGTATTAAAAATAAACTGTTTTTTTAATACAATGGTAAATACTATTTTTCATAGTTATTATATTAATATTTTTCAAAAAATCTCGGCTCAATACACATTAAAGAAATTCTAATTCAATAAAACGAGCCTCTTTCACTCAGACCCTCTGCGCTACGCTTGAGTACCGTGAACATTCCTCGTTTTATTAAATAAGAATTTCTAATTATGATCCAATCGCATTCGATTTGTTTTCAAAATATTAATATAATAACTATGAAAAATATGAATTATTACAAATAAAAAGATTTTTTTATTATGTGTACTTAAGTAAGGTTTATAAAACTGTTATAAAAAACACAAAAAATATTGACATGTGACAAATATTTGTATATTATAAATGTATCAAAAATTAATACAAAAAGGAGGGACTAAATTGGGAAAAATAGTATCAGTTGCTAATCAAAAAGGTGGAGTTGGAAAAACCACAACTGCAGTTAATTTAAGTACATTGTTAGCTAAAAAAGGAAAAAAAGTTTTATTAATAGACACAGATCCACAGGGAAATGCAACTAGTGGATTAGGAATAGATAAAAATGTTGAATTATCAACATATGATTTATTAATTTCAGATGTACCAGCTGAAGATATAATTCAGGACACACCTATAAAAAAATTAGATATTTGTCCTTCAAACATAAACCTTGCAGGAGCTGAGGTTCAGCTTGTTTCAATGATGTCTAGAGAGCAGAGAATGAAGGAAAAAATTGATGTTATAAAAAGTATATACGATTATATCATAATTGATTGTCCACCATCACTAGGTTTAATAACATTAAATGCATTTACAGCTTCAGATAGTGTCTTAATACCAGTTCAATGTGAATATTTTGCATTAGAAGGTTTAGGACAACTTTTAAATACGGTTGAACTTGTAAGAAAACATTTAAATAAAAATCTATATATAGAAGGAGCTTTGCTTACAATGTATGATATAAGGACAAATCTAGCTAATCAAGTTGTTAGAGAAGTTAAAAAGTTTTTTCAAAATAAAGTATATAAAACAGTAATTCCAAGAAATGTAAGAGTAAGTGAAGCACCAAGTTATGGTATGCCAATTTCAGTATATGATCCAAAATCAAAAGGGGCGAGAAGTTATGAGAAATTTACAAGAGAGTTTTTGAAGTATAATGAAGTTGAGGGTAGAGGTTAGAAGTGAGATGTTAGAAAAGGAGGAAAAAACATGGCTAAAATGACAGGACTAGGAAAAGGCTTAGATGCATTATTTTCAATGCCAATAGCTGAAGAAGAAAAGCAAAAAGAAAATGATGTTTTGAAAAACTTAAAAATTACAGATATAGAACCAAATAGAGAACAAGCAAGAAAGAAATTTGATGAAGAAGCAATTTCAGAACTTTCAGAGTCAATTAAAATGTATGGAGTTATACAGCCAATTGTAGTTACTAAAAAAGATGGATATTATTCAATAATTGCAGGTGAAAGAAGATGGAGAGCAGCTAAAAAAGCAGGATTAAAGGAAATTCCTGCAATTATTAGAGAAGATGATGATAAAACTAATAAACAAATTTCTCTAATAGAAAATATACAAAGAGAAAATTTAAATGCAGTTGAGAAGGCATATGGAATTCGAGCTTTAATGGATGAGTATAATTTAACACAAGAAGAAATTGCAAAACAACTTGGCAAAAGTAGAAGCGCAATTGCAAATTCTGTCAGAATTTTAAACTTATGTCCAGAAGTACTTGACTTAGCAAAACAAGGAAAACTAACAGAAGGTCATTGTAAGGCTTTGCTTGCAATTCAAGATCCAGAAGAACAGATAAAAACAGCATTAAGAATAGTAGAGAATGGAGATACAGTTCGTGTAGTAGAAAAAAAAGCACAGCACAAAAAGAATAACTCTAAAGTAGCTAGAAAATATGAATATGTATATAAAGATATAGAAGATACTTTTCAAGGATTTTTTGGAACAAAAGTTAAAGTAGATGCAGGAAAAAGAAGTGGAAAAATCATAATCAATTATACAAATAATGATGATTTAGAGAGAATATTAAGTTTAATAAAAAATGGAAAAATATGAGAACAATATAATATTGTAAATGATGCTTAATTATGAATTTAATATAATGAAGTTATATTAAAATATGAGGGGGTTAATAAATATGTTAAATCAAAAAACAATTAAAAAAATCCAAGAGTTTTATTCAAATGCAATGAAATATCTTGAAAAGGAAATATGCTTACCAAGTAAACAGGAATTTCAAATACGAGAATTAGTTAAAAACAAAAATGATAAAGCATCACAACAAAGAATTTTTTATATTCAATATGGTTGGCCTTCATCAGGAAGTGTTTTTTTAAAAGTTATAATATCTAAGGAAGAAGGAGAAACAAAGGCATATATAGATGAAATTACTATTAATACTCAACCACCTGAAAAACAGATAATAACAAGTAATAATGTTTTACCAATACAAGATCCAAACTTACCAGAAATAGGAATTCAAATAGGAGGAATAATAAATACTGGAACTCAAGAGTATTCTGGAGAACAAATCGAAGAAAATCCTAATGCGATGTGGTTTTTAAATATGGCTATAAATGACTTGAAAGCAGCTGAAGTGATAGGACCTTGTTATATAGCTTCACATAAAGATGATGATGAGATTTGGTGGTGTAACTCTGCAAGTGAACGCCCTGATATAGATTCTGATTATCCAAGGTAATTTTAAGGGTGATAAAGAATTCATTAAAAATATTTACAAAAAGACAGTTTATATTATGTTGTCTATGCTCACTTGCTTAGTGGCAGTAAGGGGGCAAATTTAATATTATTCAAATTATTTCTATTATTTCTAAAAAAATTGATAAAGATTAATATATTAACTTTAGCAGCATATACAAAATTTTTTAAAAATTCATTAAAAAGATATTGACAAAGTATTGCCTAATATGTTAAGATAACTATTGTTGCTGATGAAAATCACAATATATGGAGAGGTGGTCGAGTTGGTTTATGGCACCAGTCTTGAAAATTGGCGTGCGTGTGAGCGTACCGTGGGTTCGAATCCCACCCTCTCCGCCAAAACAATTATAACGTAGAAAAATTGCCACAAACAATATTCTACGTATTTTTATACTCTAAAAGCTTTAGAATTAAGATCGTAAACAGGAAGTATAAAAAAATTAGTTTTGATTATTTATAAAAATGTAGGTGTACCCAAGTGGTGAAGGGGGCAGTTTGCTAAACTGCTAGGTCGAGTCATCGGCGCGGAGGTTCGAACCCTCTCACCTACGCCATACAAAAGTTTGATACAAGATTAAATTCTTGTATCAATTTTTATTTATACAGTAATGATGTATCAGATATAGAAAAATCTATTGGAATAAAATGATTATGGAATTACCAGAAGATATACAAAATACACTGAGAAAAAAAGATTTCCTAACTATTGAGGATTTAAGGGAAGTTCTTTTTGGAAAAAGATCTGTATCTGCTAAAGATTTTTTTGATGAGATAATTATGAAAATGGGCTATATTAGCAAATTTTGTTTAATTACTAGTGAATATTTAAATCTCTATACTGATGGAAAAAAAGAAGTTGAAGAGTTTTGGAATAGGAATTATAAAACAAAAGAAATAGCGAAAAAAGGTCTTCTGAAAGAAGTAGTAAAAATGATAAAAGAATATCCAGATGAAGTTAATTTTATTTCAATAGGTCAATTTTTGAATCAAATGGAAAAAAATAGGAAAGCTGATATAATGGAGGAATATAAATGCTAACAAAGAACAAAAAGAGTATATAAAAGAATTTTATTAAATAATCAAAAATAGTGTGACGATAAGCAGAAAGAAAAATACAATGCAGACAATTTACATAATATAAAACAAAAAAATGAAGAAAATAGTGTGGCAATTACTTAGTATAAAGAGGGAATAATTAGGAAGTTTATAAATATGATTAAAAGGTTAATAAAAAAGGATAAAAAAGACAAATAGGCTACAATTCACGATTGATATTAAAGAAACCGTTGTAATATAACTGTAATCAAAACTTAATATAAAAATTTTGTATATAATTTGATATATAAACTTAGTAAGTTTATATGTTGTAATATTTGATGAAATTTCTCTGAGAAAAAGGAAAAAATCATTGAAATAAAGTGTGTTTTATGCTATATTATAGATGTAGAAATAAATACATTTTATTTCTACATAAAAAAACTACCTGTAAAGGGGGAATTAACTTTGAGTGAAAAAGTATATACGATTGAGGAAATAAAAGAAATTTTAAAACAAATATTAAAGAACATGCCGGTTGAAAATGTTATACTTTTTGGATCTTATGCAAAAAATGAGGCTACGAAAGACAGTGACTTAGATTTTGTAATAGATACAAAGGAACAACTAATAGGATTTAAATTATTTAGTTTAATAACAAAAATAGAAGAAACATTTAAAAAAGATGTAGATGCATTTGAAAAATCAGAAATAATTGAAAATTCCAAAATAGACAAAGAAATTAAAAGAACAGGGGTTATTGTATATGAAAAATAAAGAATATATATCTTTTACAAAAATGATAGAATATATAGATAAATCATTAAAATATACAGAAGGATACACTTTTGAACAATTTTGTGATGATGAAAAGACAATAGATGCAACAGTATTAAATATTAGTCAAATAGGAGAATTAGTAAAAAATATTTCAAAAGAAACAATGGAACAATATTCAAATATCGAATGGAATATGATTAAAGGGTTAAGAAATAGAATAGTACATGATTATGAAGGAATAAATTTAAAAAGTATATGGTTTGTATTACAAAATGATGTTATAGAATTAAAGGATAGTATACAAAAGATCTTAAATGAAGAAGATAATAAATAGAATATTAAAAAATAAATAGTGTTAATAAAATTAAGTTAAAAGTATTATAAGTGTAGTATGATCACTTTTATTAAAGTATTTTATATTTCTATATCGAGAAAATATCGGGATTTTATCTAAGACCTAAGATAAAGCATTGAAATTTCAAGGAAAAAGGGAGTAGGAGTAAAGGTTTGCTAAACTGCTATGTCGAGTCATCGGCGTGGAGGTTTGAACTCTCTCACCTACGTCAAAAAAATATTAAAACTAAAAATCTAAGTAAAAAGCAAAATATCATTTTTTACTTAGGTTTTATATATATGTATAGAAATATTATACATTTTTGCTTGTGAAGTAGCACAGTTTTCTTAAAAAAGCCGAATTTCAGCCTTTATGCATATTCCTTAGTAAAAAGAATCAATGTATTTATATTATGAATAGAAAGAACAGTATACTAATGAGTCCAGGAAATATTCCAAAAATCTCCGGAATGTGTGGCGTGGTACGTACAGTACGAGTGACATTTCAAAAAATAAAAATCATCAACTATTGACAAAATATGCAAATTAGAGTACAATTAATACAAAAGGCATTATTTTAAATAATATATTTGGGTATATATTGTTTTTGGTATATTACTGTAACTAAAAGAAAGTTGGTGATGAATTATGAAAAAAATAACAACAATATTGTTTATGTTTTTTGTTTTATTTTTGTCTGTTTCATCATATAATAGTATTTCATTTGCTGGGCATACTGAGGGAACTGATGCTTCTGGAGTGGCATCGGGTTCAATTGACACTATAGATCCTAATTTCTATAATCCTTCAGACTCGGGACTATCTAATTCCGATAAACAAGCGATAAAAAGTAAAGCAGGAATTATATTAGGTTGGCTTAGGAATATCAGTGCTATAGTAGCTGTAATTGCTATTATGGTTGTTGGTTTTAACTATATACTTGGAAGCGTAGATGAAAAAGCAAAGTACGAAAAAACACTTATTCCTATTATTATTGGTGTTGTAATGGCCGTCTCAGGAACTACAATAGTTTATTTTATTTATAATAATATATAGAGAAAGTTGGTGATGAATTATGAAAAGAATAACAACAGTATTTTTTATGATTTTTGTTTTATTTTTGTCTATTTCATCATATAATAGTATTTCGTTTGCTGGGAATACCGAGGGAACCGATGCGTCTGGGGCTGTAACGCCAACAAACAAAACCAAATCACAACCAGAACCAACTAAAACTGAAGGAATATCAGATATATTTAGTGGGGGCGACACATTTGTTGGAAGTGGAGAAAGCAAAGTCGATGCTTCGAACCTTAAAGATTTTTCTAATACAATGGCTAATGCTTTAATAGGTATTGGTACTGCAATTGCTGTTATATATTCGGTAGTTTTAGGAATAAAATTTATGATTGGCTCTATGGAAGAAAAAGCAGAAATAAAAGAATCTCTTATTCCATTTATAATTGGATGTGCAGTTCTTTTTGGAGCTTTTACAATATGGAAGATAGTTGTTAACATAGGAAACAAATTATAAATCTGTTTTTAATATTTTTTACTTAATAAACTAAGTAAAAGTTTTATAAATTTAATTATATAAAAGGAGGAATTTATTATGAAAACATCTACAATTAAAACTTTAGTAAAAATTGTTGCAATACTATTGGTAGCTATATGTCTATTATCAGTTTCTAATAATGTATTCGCAGACCAAATCAGCCCAAAGGATATTACTGCAAATGAAGATATAGATGATGGAGGAGCATTACAACTAGCAAAAAAAGCAGCAACTTGGATTAGAAATATATCTGTAATTGCAGCGGTAATTATTATAATGATAATTGGTGTAAAGTACATTTTAGGAAGTGTAGAGGAAAAGGCAGAGTACAAAAAAACATTTATGCCACTTATCATTGGTATAATATTAGTAGTTGCTGCAACAACTATTGCAACATTTATATTTAATGCAGCAGCAATAGATGAAAAAGCAGCTTCAAATAAATATATAGTTGCAACTAACGTACTTAATGAAACAACAAATGCTTAGTAAAAACCCTTTTTTATAAGGGTTTTTTTGTGTTTTTAAGAAAATGATTAAATATATTAATTTTTTTCTTAAGAACATAATTTTTGTTTTTAAATGTTACAAAAGTATGACATTTTTTTTACAAAATTATTATTTTTTGAAAAAAAAGTGCAAAATTTGATATTGTATGATATAATATAAAAGGAAATAAATAATTTTGGAGGATGATAGTATGCAAGTTCATGGAATACCAAGAGAATATAAAGGAGAAGGAAGAATTCTTTATATATTTTCAACAAAAGCATTGATTTATACAGCAATAGGTGTAACTATAGGATTACTGTTTTATTTTTTGTTTAAAATGTTAGGAATTTCTATGATAGGTCTTATCATAACAGCCCTTTTTGGACTAATTGGTTTTTCAATTGCAACTTTTAAAATTCCCGAATCACAAGCATTTGCATTAACCAGAAAAGCTGGAGGAGAAAAGATAGATGATATTATAATAAGATGGATAAAATTTAAAAAAAAAGGAAAAAAAATTTATATTTATAAAACTGAAAGCATAAATAAGGAGGAAAATACAAATGAATGATAATCAGGTAATTTCACTATTAACATTTACGTTAATAGGGATGATTTTTATACTAATGGTATTGGTATGTATATATTTTTTGATTAGAATTAAAACAAAAAAAGAACAAAGTTTATCAAAAGAAATTATAAAAACTAAAAGTCAAGAACAAGTAGAGATAAAAAAAGAGTATAATAAACAATCTATATTTAAATTTATGGAATTTGATTCTATTAGAGACAATATGATTGTTCAAAAAGAGGGTAAAAGGTTCTTGATGATAATAGAATGTCAAGGAATAAATTTTGATTTAATGTCAGGTTTAGAAAAAAACAGTGTAGAACAAGGATTTTTGCAATTTTTAAATACATTAAGAAGTCCTATACAAATTTATGTACAAACTAGGACAGTTAATTTGGCAGGTAGCATTAATAACTATAAAGATAGAATTAATGAAATTTCAAAGCACTATAGAGATAAGCAAATAGAATACAGAAACAAAGTAAATTCTGGGAGATTTACACAAGAACAACTAAATAAGGAAAAATATGAACTAACAAGACAAAAGAATTTATATGAATATAGTGTTGATATTGTTAATAATACTGAAAGATTAAGCTTAAATAAAAACATATTAAGTAAACATTACTACATAATTGTTCCTCATTATGTTGAGGAGAATCCAGATGTTCATTATGCAAAAGATGAAATTGCAAACATAACATTTTCAGATTTATATACTAAAGCACAAACGATTATTAATTCACTTGGAGTTTGCGGAGTAACGGGTAAAATACTAGATACTATGGAATTATCAGAACTATTATATGTAGCTTATAATAGGGATGAATCGGAAATATTTAATTTAAGGAAGGCGTTAAATTCTGGATTTGATGATTTATATACAACGGCTCCTGATGTTTATGAAAAGAGAATACAAGAACTAGATAATAAAATACGAGAAGAAGCCATGATAAAGGCAAATGAAATTGCTTATGAAGCAATTGAAGAAACAGAAAAACAAAAAATAGCAAAACAGCAAGAAGATGAATTAGATAATCTTATAAACGAAATGGTTAAATCAATTATTAAAGAAAATCAAAATTCACTTGGTAAAGAAGTTGTTGATAAAGCAGTTGAAATAGTTGATGAAAAAGCAAAAAAATCAAAAGAGAAGATTGGAGGAGAAGATGATGAAAAAACATCAAAAAAGACAAAGAGAACAAGAACAGTTCAAGGAGTATAATGATGAGAGAATATCAAATTTACTAAGAAAAAAATCTATAAAAGAATTGATAGCTCCATCAGGCATTGATGTTTCTAATATTGATCATTTAGAAATAATTTCAAGTGTAACAAGATATGCAAGAAGTTTTTTTGTCTCATCACTTCCTAGAATGTGTACATTTCCGGAACTTTTTAGAGATATGTATATGTTTGGAGATATTAATACATCAATATATATAAACCCAATCAAAGAGGAGAAATCACAAAACGAGTTAAATAGAGTAATTAACGAACTTGAAACAGAAAGAATTGTCGCTGTTGATAGAGGAAACATAAATAGAGAAAGTACAATTTCACAAAAAAGATTAGAGGCAGAACAACTAAGAGATGAAATTGCAGCAGGGTTTAATAAATTATATGAAGCTTCAATAGTATCAACAATTTTTGCATATAGTTTGGAAGAATTGGAAAGATATAGTAAATTATTAACTTCTGAAATGGCAAAAACAATGGTTGGAATAAAAACTGCTTGGGGTATTCAAGAAGAAGCATTTCAGTCTAACTTACCATTTATGAATGATAAGATAAATAGAACACATACTTTTGATAGAAGTTCAATGGCTACGGTTTTTCCTTTTACAACCTCAGAGGTAGGACATCCAACAGGGGTTCCTCTTGGATTCAACAAGCAAACTGGAACTCCAATTCTATTTGATAATTTCCATCCATCACTTACAAATTATAATATGGTTATATTTGCTAAATCTGGTGCTGGAAAATCAGTTACTATGAAAACTTTAATTTCAAGATCTTCAGTTCTTATGGGAATAGAAAGTCTGGCATTAGATGCTGAAGGAGAATATCAAATAGTTGCAGAAAGTTTGGGAGGTATAAATGTTGTAATTAGTCCAAATTCAAAAACGATAATAAATCTATTTGATATAGAAACAGAAATGCAAAAAGATGAAATAACAGGAAAGAACAGAGTAACTTTGAATATTGAAAATAAAGTAGAAGACGTTACGCAAGCTCTTTTAACAATGGCGAAAGGAAGTACAAGATCTGAAGAAGTAAATGAGTTAACAAAACAGATTATAGCTGAGTCTGTTGCAGAAGAATATGCTTCAATTGGAATAACGAGTAACCCTGAAAGCATATATGTTGATATTAACAGAAATGCTAATAATAATAATTTGTTTAAAAGAGAAAAAAAGTCAATGCCAACAATAGGGTCTTGGTATAGAAGAATACAGGCTAAAGCTAGGGAAAACACAAACAAAGATTATCAATTCCATTATAGTTACCTTTTAAAAGTTATGAAGCAGTATATAAGAGAATATGATGGACAAATGGCTTATTTCGATGGACAATCAACATTTGAATTATTAGAAGGAGCTCCATTTATCAATCTAGATATATCTCAACTAGAAGAAAGATTTGCAAGACCACTTGCACAACAAATACTTCTTTCTTGGATTTGGGAAAAATTTGTTAAGAAAAATAGCGAAGATAGAACCAAGGCTGCTAAAAAAAGAGTATTAGTAGATGAAGCATGGATGTTACTTCCATTTCCTGAGGCAGTAGACTTTCTTAATAAAATGGCGAGGCGCGCTAGAAAAAGAAATGTTTCACTTGCAATTATTTCACAAAGATTTCAAGATTTTTATGAGAAGCCAGAAGCACAAGCAGTTTTAACTTCATCAGATACTAAACTATTTTTAGCACAAGATAAAGCTGAAATACAATACTTAAAAGAAGTATTTAAACTTTCAGAAGGAGAGTCTGATTTTTTAGTTACTTGCCAAAAAGGTGAAGGCTTATTTAAAGTTGGAGGAGACACAGCTATACTTAAGATTATGCCAACAAAAAAAGAATTTGAATTTGTGGAGACAAACTTAAATGAGTTGGCTAAAAGAGTTAATACATAGACACAGGAGGTTTATACAAAATGAAATTTTTTGAAAATAAAAAATTTTTTCAAAAGATGATAATTTCAATACTTATAATTACAATTACTACCTTTATCTTTTCGAGTAAAGTTAAGGCAAAAGATGATGGACCAGGGGGAAAACTATTAAGGCCAGTTGCATCTTTATTATTGTCATTGGACGATGGTTTTATGGATGTTATACATAATCATATAGTTCATCAAAATAAAGCCTATATTATGGTCGACCTTACAGGAGCGGGGGGAATTTTAGGAGCAATTGGAATTGGATTGTTGGTTGCAGCAGGTGTGGCTGTAATTGTTTGTGCAGCGGTAGTAGCGGTGCCTGCGATTATTGCTGCGATTGGTGCAGCTGGAGCAGGAGGAGCTGCTGCAGCAGCGGCAGCAGGAAGTGCTGCAAAAGCTGCAATTGTGACTACAGCAGGAACGATTCTTGCCATTAGTGTGGGATCTGGTGTAGTAGGTGGTTATGCCTTTGCACAAAATGAACTACCAGATGATATGGCATTACCACTTTACTCTGTTACGCCAGAAGAAATTATTTCTGGAAATTTAACAATCTTTGATGCAGATTTTTTTAATCCAAGTACTGAAATGGAAAAAGAGAATATTACAAATGGTTTAGATAAAGAGTATTGTACAAGCTTGTCAGTAGCAATTAGTAAAATAGAAGAAAAATATAAATTAGACAAAAAAATCGACGAAAAGTCACTTATTAATGAATTTAAAAAATTAAAAGATGGAGAATCAAAAAAGTTAAAAGTTGGTACTGCGAAAATAGAAAACGCTCAAGATAAAGATATTTATATTATATGTGAAAAAGGAAGATATTTAGCCGGTGCAGGAGAGGTTTCATTTGACAAATATTATATTGGTGTTCCAACACAACAACAAGATAGTAATAGCATGAATGAATTGACAGTAGAACAATGCTCAGGTATTTCGGGAGCAATTAGTATAATAAAAGAAAAATATAATATTAATATTAATGAGAAGTCTATTAATTTTGGGGATGTTAGCGATGGTTCAAGTAAACGTATAAAAGTAGGAACAACTAAAGATAAGAAAGGTGTTTATATAATACTTGTTAAAGGAACTCAGGTGATGGGAGCGTATGGAGCTCAACCAACAGATGATAAGTATTATGTTGGAGTTGAAAAAAGTTCTAGTAGCAATGAACCAAAATATTTATCTATCGCAATGCAATTAAGATCAACAGTAGCATCATGGTATAAAACGTTGAGAAATATAGCCATTGTTGGTTCATTATCAATTCTTATTTATATTGCAATTAGAATAATAATTTCTAGCTCATCAGAAGATAAAGCTAAATATAAACAAAGATTATATGATTGGCTAATTTCAATATGTCTAATATTTATAATGCATTATATTATGGCTGGCTCAAATATATTTGTAAAAAAACTATCAGGTTTATTGAATTCTGTTCAAAAACCATCATATTGTGCAGTGGTTTATGATTGTGATAAAGAAAAAATCCAAGAGGCGTTAGAAAATAACGAAGAAATGTTAGCTGATTATTATGGACAAAATGTTGATATTGAAAGCTTTTTTACACAAGAAGATGGAAAAGATTGTTTGGCTTGGTCAACGAATTTAATGGGAACAGTTAGAATGCAAGCTCAGAGGGTAAAAGATGCTAATGGTGTCACATTTGCTGGATATGCTATAATGTTTACTGTATTGACTATTTTTACTGGTGTATTCACATGGAGCTATTTAAGAAGGATTGCGTATTTAGCATTGTTAACAATTTTAGCACCGTTTGTTGCAATGACATATGCATTAGACAAATTAAAAGATGGTAGTGCACAAGGATTTAATAATTGGTTTAAGGAATATATTGTAAACCTTTTAATACAGCCGATACATTTGCTATTATATACAGTTCTAGTTTCATCTGCTATTCAATTGGCTGAAACAAATATTGTTTATAGTATAGTAGCACTTGGATTTATGATACCTGCTGAAAAATTAGTTCGTAGATTCTTTGGAATTAATGCTACAGAAACACAAGGATTACTTGCAGGACCTGCTGGAGGAGCTTTGGCAATGGCTGGATTAAATAAATTATTATCACATAGACCACCTAACCTTGATGATGGAGCAAATACAAAGAATACTGAAATAAAAGATAAAATTTCATATAAAGATTCGTTAGAAGATGAAACTAAAGAAATATTTGATGGTGCAAGTATTTTAGATAATAGTATCGGAGATGATGTACCATCAAATTCAGAAACAGAAACAGATACAGTAAACACTATTCCTAAAACAATTTCAACTTCTATCGAAGATACAGATATGCCAGATGAGAATATAGATATAAATCCAGTTACAGAGGCAATGCCAGAGGAAGATTATGATAATTCTTATATAAGATTTGCAAATGATAGTAATAGTACACCAGTTAAGCCGAGTTCTAATAAAATACAAACAAATTCTCAACCAAAAAGACAAATTAAAAATCCAAAAGTACCAAAAGCAAATACGACACCAAGAAATACTACAATACCAAAAACAAGGACTAAACCAAGAACTACGGATATAGCTGTTGATCAAGATAAGCCAAAAATTAAACCTTCAATCTGGAATGGATTAAAGAGAGGTGCTAAATTCTACGGTAGAGGAGTATTAAATAATATTGATAAAAATTGGAAACCTGGACAAAGTATTAAAAAAGCTGCAAGAATGGCAAGTGGTATAGGAGTTGGAGCTTTAGCGGGATTAGCAGGAGCATCTGCAGGTATTGCTACTGGAGATATAAAAAGTACATGGCAAGATGCTGGGGCTGGTGCTCTTGGAGGTTATAAATTAGGTTCAGCACTTAATTATGATGTTCCATCATCTTTGAAAGTACCAGATGCAGCGGAATACTTCGAAAGAGGAATGTATGGAGATGAAGAATATGAGAAGATGCAAAGAGACAAAGTTCTTCAAAAAATGGAAATAGACAGAATGAATGATGAGTTTATTAAGGAGTTTGCCTTAAGAACAAAAATGAACGAAGAACAAGCTAAAAAATATTTGAAGCAAGATAATTTCTTGAAAGAGGGCTTACGATATGGATTCTCAGATGCAAATGAATTTGCAACTGCTAAAATGGCAAAAGATGATACAGGAGACCAAAAGAAGGCATTTGCACATACTAAAATGGTTAAAGATTATGGATCAGATCTTAACAAATTAGAAAATGATAGAGAAGCAAAGGACAGCTACCTAAGAGCATTATCTGACAGATTCTCATATAAAATGGATCGTGATGAAGATGGTAATATAATAAATAAAAAAGCATTAGAAAAAACTGTTAATGCCTTATATGAAAAACAATTAAAATATAGTAAAGAGTATTATAAAAAATAATAAACAGGAGGACTTAATATGTATAGATTAATGAGATTTTATAATCAAAATAGAAAGGCAATAATAAGAGCTATACTTATTATAGCCCTCTTTTTTATATTATTAATGATATTTAATAATAATGCAAAAAATAATAATAAAACATCAAATACAAATACTAGTATAGAAAAAATTATATCAAATAGTGTTTCAACTGATAAATCTTTAGTTACTGGAGAATCGGTTGATTCAAAAATAATAAATGAAGATGCTCAATTAATTGAAAATTTTCTTGATTATTGTAAAGCAAAAGATTTAAAACAAGCATATAGTTTGATTTCTTCTTCTTGTAAAAAACAACAATTTCAAACAGAGGATGATTTTAAAAATGTGTATGTTGACATATTATTTAAAAATACAAATATTATATACACTATAGAAAATTGGTATAATAATACATATAAGGTTACAATAAAAGAAAACGCTTTAACAACAGGAAAGATTGCAACATATGATAAGCAAGACTATATTACTATATTAAAAGAAGATGGAGAGAAAAGATTAAATATAAATAATTTTATAAATGAAAAGAGTATTAATGTACAACAGAATTTTAATGGAATAAAAGTTAATATAATTAATGAACAGCAGTATATGGACTATACAATATTTAATTTAGAAATTGAAAATAATACGGATGTTAAAGTTTTAATGGATGACTTAGAAAACATAAAAAGTGTTTATATACAGGATGATAATAAAGCAAAATATAATTTATACACACATGAGATTGAAAAAAAAGATTTATTGATATTACCAAAACAATCTAAAAAAATAAGTTTAAAATTTTATAGCAAATATATATCAACAAAAAAAATAAATAAAGTAGTATTTAGCAATGTTATTGTAAACTTTGGAATGGAAAACAGCGAACAAAAAACAAGCTATAATATACAAATTTAGGCATATATAGAAGGTGAAATATATGGATGAAGAAAATAATGATGAAAAGATAAAAAAAGATGGAAAAAAGATTAAAGGATTCATAGGCGATGCTATAAAAGTTTTTAGTCCAGTTCTTATTATAGCAATAATAGCTTCGATTATTCTAGTAGCAGCTTTTAAATATATTTTTGATATAGATACGGCAAATTTTAAAGATAAAGATGAATCAAATGTTCCATTCAATTTTTTGAAATATTATTCTGGTATTAACATTTCTCAAGATGGAAAAATTACTACAAAACTAAATGCGCAAGAAATTTGGGATAATATTATAAAAAATGATGGAAATGTTGATGAATATCTCGATGATGCTTCTGAATTAAAGAGACTAATGGATGCACAAATAGTAACACAATTTCCAGATACAAGACCTAATCCAGATGAAAAGGTTGATTGGGACAAGTTTTTTTCATATAGTACAGAGTTTTCAAATACAAATACATACAATAAAGTAGATTCAAATTCTGCTATAAATGTTCTTTTTATTGGAAATAGTAGAACAAAAGTAAATGATGTGCCATCTTTATTTTCAAATTTAGCTGCTTCACTAGGCAAAAGTGTAAATGTGGGGGTATGTGCTAAAGATGCACAACCATTAAGTGCCTTTTTAGATGAAAATTCTATATTTCAAGAATTTAGCAATAAAGTTAAGGAGAAAAAATGGGATTATGTAGTATTGCAGGAACAAACAGAAACAGCATTAAGTAGTGCCACTGTAAAAACTTCAACAAAAAGAATTTTAGATTATATAAAACAGAATAGCAACAAAGATATTAAGGCAATATATAAAGCTTTGGGAGTATATTACGATTTTAATGAAGCACAGTATAATCAAGCAACACAGAGTTTTGAAGCTGCAAGAGCTGAAAATGGTGGTAATATTGCATATGTAGCAAATGCATTATTAAAGTGTCATGAAGTACATCCTACTATTAACTTGTTTACTGATGATAGACATGCAACAATGGAAGGATCATATTTAGCAACATGCTGTGTATATTCAGCAATATTTGGGGAAGCAACAGAAGGAGCAAGTTATACTTCAACATGTGATTCTAGAATAGCAAATCTTTTGCAACAAATATCTGATGATGTAATGAATGTTAGTAAATCTTCTACTGATAAAAGCAATTTATCAAACTCAAAAAAACAGAAAGGTAGTTTAACTTCAGAAATACAAGGAATTGTTAAATTTAAAAGAGCTAAAGCTGATGGATCTAAAACAACAATGACATATGTTGATGAATCTACATTTAATTTTTATATGAATGAATATATGAGAACAGGTTCAGAAGAGGATAAACAAAGAGCTTTAAATGTTTTTACGATAGGTAAAACACCAGGCACGAAAAGTTCTTCAAATTCTGGTGTAGGTTTAGCGGGATTTACAGCAGAAGATTTTTTGCAAGCCGTAAGAAATGTTGCAGCAGATGTTTATGAAAATAGAAATATATATAGATATGGAGATTCCCACACACTACCACCATGTGACTGGCAAATTATTGATGGTCAAAAAGTTAAATTGATGGCATGTAATAGATTGGTATCCAAAGCAGTATATGACTTAGGGCTAACTGATATGGAACCAGGTGGTTCAAATGTTACTAGTAAAGAGTGGTTTTCCGCTCATGGATTTGTAAGGATTGACGAACAAAGTGAATTACAAGCAGGAGATATAATAATATTTGGACATGGTAAGGGCACAGATAATGAAAACTGGTTACATACATTTGTACTTGAATCATATGATCATTCTACCCAAACATGTACTAAATATGATATGGGGTCTGATCAAAGGATACAAACCAAGCAACCATTTAAAAATGTTCCTTTTGATGAATGGAATAATAAAGATTTTATTTGTGGTTATAGAGTAAATGAGGGCTTTACTAATGGACTTGGAGAGAGAAGAGATATAACGGCAAGTACATTAGATAAAAATGGTAATAATTTATTAAGTAGAATGAATCCATCATTAAAAGGAAGCAGTTATTCAGATTTGTCTTACCTAATAATACCACATTATAATTTTCAAGATAAAGTTGAATTAGGAGAAATGGTTGTAAATAAAGAGATAGCAGATGAAGTGTTGCTTATTTTCCAGGAATTATTTAATATAAAATATCCAATAGAAGAGATGAAATTAGTAGATGAATATGGAGCAGATGATTGGACCTCAATACAGCATAATAATACTTCAGCTTTTAATTATAGAACTGTAGATGGTAGCAGTAATTTATCTAATCATGCGCTTGGAAAGGCAATAGATATAAATCCATTAGTCAATCCATATATATTTGACTTTCATGGAGGCACACCATATACTAAACATCATCCTGATGAGGGAAAAGATAGTACAAATGATAATGCAAATTATAATGATAGGTTTATTGATAGAAATGGAATGCATGATTGGTCAGATGTTGAAAAGAGAGCGAGAATTACACGTAATGATGAGATTTATAATATTTTTACAAAGTATGGATGGACATGGCTTGAATATGTTGGCTCTAACATAGATTCACAGCATTTTGAAAAGACATCAGGAGAATCAAAAACAATAGATTGGAGCAAAGTATCAACGGGTTCAGCAAATGCTGGTTCAAATTCAGGTTCTGAGTCAAGAACAGGTTCGAGATCAGGTTCTGGTTCAAATTCAAGTATGCCAACTGAAACACCATTTACAAAATATGAATTAACAGATCATGAATTAACTGGTCTTGCAGCTATTGCATATTCAGAGCAAGGATCACTTGAAGGAGCGGCAGCAGAAGCATCTCTTATGGCAAATCTATTTGAACTTCATAAAAATGGCTCATATAACGGTATAACTGGAGGTGCTGGATTATATCAGTTTTGTCGGACATGAATGGTTTGAAGATTCAGCTGACTACATTGATACAGGACATCTAGCTAGTTATGCAGGTGGAGGACCGGTTACTGAAGAAATGAAGGCTGTTGTAAAAAGTGTTTTAGTTGATGGGAAAAGAACTTTACCAGGTTATGTAGATGAGCATGTTGCGGCAGGAAGTACTGCATATATAGAAACGAATGGAACAAACTATTATGATTTAGATCAAATAAAAGATAGAAATAATTATGTAAGTCATGTGACAATTGTTCACCAAAAAAGATATGACCCATATATATATTATGGACATGTAGCAGATAGTACAGATCCATTTGGTTATACAAGCAGGGAAAATAGAGAGAGAATTGGAGATTTTCATTATGATTTTAATTCTGGCAATGGAATAGGAGATTCAAATGGTGAAAACACGGAAACTACGTATTATGTAAAAGTTGCAACATGGAGTCAAACTATTACAGAAGTAGAATATTCAGAACCTGGAAAAGATGGATATACAAGCATTGAAAACCATATGTCAGCACAAAAAATCAATTATCAAGATTTTTTGAGTGGGTATACATTACCATTTAATTACTTATGGGCATTATTGGTAATTACAGAAGATAAAGATTTCGTTATGGATTTAGCTGATTTAGTTTATAATAGTGAAATTGAAATAACAGTACATGATAAAGGTACTACTACCACATCAAGTAGCTCAGAAGAATATTGGTCTACAATATATGTTCGAAAAAATAAAGACGGAGATTTATTTCCAGAAAGAAGGATGTATACAAAAACCACCACCATAACATATAGAAATAATACAATAAAAGCAGATTTAACTAGAGCAAATGTGTGGATAGTAGATTATAAGCATGAATATGAGTTTAATGGGCATGAATGGATACCAAGAGATAAAGATATAAAAGAAAAGACAGATAAAAACTCTAAAGATCCAAACTTTGTAACATTATTAAGAAAACATCGAGTAGCTCGAACAGCCCTCAACGAAGCCGCATCATGGTTATTTGAAGTAATTGAAGAACCAGATAATGGAATAACAGATATGTTAGATCTGACTAAATATTTATTATATAAGGCAACAGGAACTAAATATGATGGTATTGATGAATATGATTTTGGAGTATATGACCCCGATACTTTTAAAAAGACAAATTCACAAAATGGAGTGGCTTCATATTCAAGTATAAATATAACTCCAGAAGAGATGCAAATACTATATAAAATAACAAGTGCAGAAAGAGGAGATGGAACGCAACAACAACAAGAATATGTTGTATCTGTAATATTAAATAGAGTTTTATCATCAGAATTTCCAAGTTCTGTTAAAGATGTTGTATATCAAAAAGGACAATTTACTGCCATTACTGATGGTAATTACGATAGAGCCAATCCATCAGAAACAACTAAAGCAGCAGTTGATAATGTAATAAAAACAGGAGATAAATCACAATGTGCAGTATATTTTATGACTCCGAGAGCATCAATTGCAGCTCGTAATCAAAGTTGGGTATCTAAATTAACATATTTATTTAATGATCAAGATGAAAGTTTAAAGTCGACAAACACAGGTGGTTCACATAATTTTTATACAAAAACATCAGTAAAAACCGAATTACAACAGTATATGGCAAGTGGTAATGAAATAGTTGCAGAAGCGCAAAAATATGTTGGAAACCCATATGTTTGGGGAGGTAATTCATTGACGAATGGATGCGATTGTTCACACTTTATTAGACTTATTTTAATACAACTGGGTAAAATACCGCCAAGTGCAGAATATCATACAACTGCTGACATGGATTCTGGCAGATTAAAAGATTGGGGAGCAGAAGATATTGGAACAGATCCTTCTCTTGCTCAAGCTGGAGATATTATTTTATATGGATCAAGCCATATACACCATGTTGCATTTTATGATGGAAATGGATTAATTATAGAAGCTAAAGGAGAAGCCTATGGAATTACACATGATAGAACTTTGGAACATGAAGGAATAGCAGCTATTTTTAGAGTGAAATAAATATATTTATATGAAAGGAGATAATAGTGGGGATGGATAAAATAAAAAATAGCATTATATTTTTTATTGTAGCTATTATTATATTATTAATTATAACACTAGTAGCTCTTATAAACTTAAAAAAAAGAAACACTCATCATATTCCTAATTCCGAAAATGAGATTGATACTCAAGGTGATATTGGAGAAGTTTTTGAAGTTACTAATGAAGAAGTTAATGTAGATAATATGAGCAAAGTAAAAACTGTAGAAAGTATAATTCAAAGATATTATGATACTATTAATATAAATTCTACACAATATTACGGAAAAAATGAAAATGAAGAGTATATTAGAATTACTTCAGATCAAGAAATTAAAAAAAATATTTTGGAAATGCTAAGTGAAGAATATAAATCATTAAATGACATTAATGAAGAAAATTTAAATAATAAAGTAACTATTTTAAGCGAAAATCTTGAGATAATTGCCCTACAAATGAAAGAAATAATTAATGATAGAATTGATAAATATTGTGTTAATGCAATAGCTATAAATGATGACTATAAGATTAAAGATAAATTTTGTATATTTGTAAATTTGGATTATAAAAATAATACTTTTTCAATTGAACCGATAAATGATACAAGCAAATCATATGACGATATAAAAATCATTAATAAAAATATGGAGATTAAAAAGCTAAATTATAATCAGTATAAGAGTTTATCATTTGGACATGAACAAACAATAAATAAGTATATGAATGATTTAAAAAAAATATCACTATCAGATGCTAATATAACTTATAAACTATTAGATGAAGAATATAAAAATGAAAAATTTAAAAATGAAACAGAATTTAGTAATTATATAATTAAAAATAAAAATCGCTTTGAAAAACTAAATTTAATAAAATATCGTGCGAGTTATTTTGATAATTATTTGGAATTTATTGGTATCGATGAAAACAATTTTTACTACATTTTTAAACAAAAAAAGAATGATCCACTAAATTATACAGTGATTTTAGATACTTATACAATTGATCAATCTGAGTTTATTGAAAAATATGATAAAGGTAATAACCAACAAAAAGTTGGTATGAATATAGAGAAAATAGTGTCTGCAATTAATTGTAAGGATTATGACTATATATATAATAAATTAGATGAAACATTTAAAGAAACCTATTTCAAAAATATTAATCAGCTTGAAGAACTCTTAAAAAACAACTTATTTGATATAAATAAAGTAACATATGAAGAATTTTCTGAAATGGGTGAGGATATATATACCTATAATATTATTATTTATTCAACTGAAGAAACAGAAGCTTCGAAAAAAATGACTGTAGTATTAAAGTTGCTTGAAAATAGAGATTTTGTATTTTCATTTAGTTTTGATTAAAGAATTCTTCAAAATGAATGTACAAAATAAATAGTATAAAATTGAATTAAAAAATGAAGTAGGAAGTGAGAAGTCAGAGATTATAAGTAAGAGGTAGGAGGTAAGAGGTCAGATGTTAAACGTAGGATGTTCGACTTCCAACCTCCTACATCATATTTCATACCTCATACTCTCATTTATGAAAGGTGCATCAGTATGATAGAAATAAAAAATGTTACAAAATGCTATACTCAAAAAACAAAAGTAATTGAAAATTTAAATTTAATAATAGATGATGGAGAAATATTTGGATTTTTAGGTCCAAATGGAGCGGGAAAAACAACAACAATAAATATGATAACAGGAGTATTAGAGATAAATAAGGGTGATATTCTATTAGATGGAAAAAGTATAATAACAGATCCAATTGAAGCTAAAAAAACAATTGGTTATGTATCTGATGACCCTAATATTTTTCTTAAATTAAAAGGAATTGAATATTTAAGTTTTATAGCTGATTTATATGAATTAAGTACTAACGAAAGAATAAAAAAAATAGAAGAATTATCAAAAAAATTTGAATTATATGAATATCTAAATAATAAAATAGAGAGCTATTCTCATGGAATGAGGCAAAAGTTAATGATTATAGGAAGTCTAATACATTCTCCAAAAAACTGGATTTTAGATGAACCTATGGTTGGATTAGACCCTAAAGCATCATATGAACTAAAAAAACAAATGAGAAAATATGCAACAGAAAATAAATGTGTATTTTTTTCTACCCATGTATTAGATGTTGCAGAAAAATTATGTGATCGTATTGGCATAATAAATAAAGGTAGTTTGATTTTTGTAGGAACTTTTGAAGAAATGAAAAATGAAATGAAAGAGAATAAATCACTAGAAGAATTGTTTATGGAGATAGTAAAAAATGATTAAAAATATTGTAAATTTAACTAAGATTTTATCTAAAGATTTATTATCAAAATTAGAATTTATAAATATTGACAACAAAAAAGCAAATAAAAAAAGTACGATTTTTTGGTTATTATTAACTGTAATTGTTTCACTTAGTTTTTTAAGTTATAAGATTGTAGATTTTCTAAGAGATATTAATCAACAAGTTATATTTTTAAGTATATATTTGATGATAATATCTATAATTATTGTTTTTCAAGTATCACTTATAAGTCTTAATAATTATTATTTTTCGCATGAGCTAAACTATTTATTGCCACTTCCTATAAAACCAAAAGAATTACTTATAGCAAAATTCTTAACAATATTATTTAATATGTATATTTCAGAGATGATTTTTTTGCTATTTCCAATGTTAATATATGGAATTATGACATATGGTAATTTAATGTATTATATATATTTGATAGGTATTTTAGTTATTTTTCCTGTGTTACCAATTTTAGTAATAAGCATATTAATGTCTATATGTATTAAATTTTCAAAATTTATAAAAAATAAAAGTATATTTGAAGTATTGATAGTTTTGGTTTTTATAAGTTGCACTTTTTTTATAATATCAAAAGCATTAAGCTATCTAATTCCAGAGATTAACGGACAAATAGACAATGAGCAGGTAATAAATTATATTATGGACTTTAAAAATCAAATAAAAAATGGAAATAAGTTTTTTATACAAGTTAATGATATAGTTAAAATCTTAGATAATCAAAAAATAGTTGGAATTATAAGATTTGCAAAAATCATACTTATAGATATATTTTTATTTTTGATTTTTATTTTTTGGGAAGAAAAATTTTATATTAAAGACATTTTAAAAAATAATAATTTTAATAAAATAAAAAAGATACCGAAACTTACAAATATAAAAATATCAAAAAAAAATAATAAAAAAATATCATATTTTAATAAAGAAGTGAAAATGTTGTTCAGAAACCCAACCTTTTTCATACAATGTGTTTTTCCAACGTTACTACTCATTTTTGTTATTATAATATTTACTATAAAGTTAGTTCCTTCAATAAGAACTTTTCTTGAGTGGGAAGAACTTGAAGGAAGAATAAATTTAAAATATGATTTAAAAATGGCAGGGGCTATTATGTTTTTAGCTCAAATAATATTTACAATGTCAAATATTTCAAGTACTGGGATATCAAGAGAAGGTAACAATGCAAAATTAATGAAGAATTTTCCAATGAAGTTGTACGATCAGTTTATTTGTAAAGCATGGGTACAAATAATATTCAACAATATTTTCTTAATAATAACGGCGTTATTTTTACATAATGTTCTTCCAGAGATACCATTAGTTGATTTGTTATTTATATTTATGATATTAATACTACTAAATATTATAAATAGTAAATTAATGTTATTAATAGATTTAATTAAACCTATTATAAATTGGGATTCAGAATATGAAATAAACAAAAATCAAAATAATAAAATCTTTCAATATGCATTTTCTATATTTATAATCATTTTTATTACATATTTAGTAAAAGTTTTAAATGGAACGAATTTAATAATGGCATATTTAGTTTTTGTGGACATTTTTATGTTATTATTATTTATAATCAATTTTATTGTAAAGTTAAAGATAAATAAATTATTTAATAAAATAGACCGTTAAACGGTCTATTTATCTTTTAATTTTAAATATCCTAATTCTTCCCAACTATTATATGCTAAATTAATTTTAAATAATAAACTAGGTTTAGCGCCAGCTCTATTTTTATCTATAACACATGCATAATATCTTACATCAGGATTGTCTGATTTTTCAATATCAAAGAATTTTGTATCTACTTCGTTAAGAGAATATTCATAATTATCTAAAGAGTTACGATCAATTTGTTTAAATAAACATAATGTATCTAGTACCTCTTTTACAGTTCTACTTACGGCCAAATCATTTACATCTAAGTTTAATGGAGATGTTTTATTTTCGGCTAATTGTAAAGATGAACAAATAAATATATTAAAGTTTTGTGATAAGTTAGATAAAATAGTTGCAGTTCTTTTTATTTCTTCAGGCTTACCAATATTGTCTGTATCAGGTTTTAAAGTATCATAAAAAATGTATTCAATATGTTCTTTATAATAATAGTTAATTATAACCTTTTTTAATTCATCATTTGTATGATCTGTAATATTTATAAAATAAATAGAGTTATTTATTTGTTTGCTTGCCCAATCTATTGCAGTTATAGTTTTCTTGAAATCAGAAGATAAAGATAATAATCGTTCAATATATTGAGATTGAGTTTCTTTATCATTTTTAAGAATATATCCATACTCATCAGTTTTACAAGACGAATTATCGTCTGGTTTAAATTTTTGTTCAAGCAATTCAGTTTCTGATATATGAAGCTTTTGTCCATGTAATTCTTGAATAGCTGGGTTATTTATAATAGTTGTAATTAAACACAGTTTCATTTTTGCTTCTGACATTTCGTTTGAAATTAGAAGAACCTTTTTTTTATGGACAAGAGCAGTATAGGCAGCTAAATATGTTGCTATTCTACTTTTTCCGTAATTTGATGGCATAGCATAGGCGAATGTTTCCCCTTTTCTAATTCCTTTAAAGATTGAAGAAAGAATTGGAAATGGGTAATTTAATCCATTTGATAACTCGCTTTCACCACTAGATATAAAGTTGGACAATTTTTCACTTAATATAGATTGTTTGAATTTTTGAGTAATTCTTACTTGTTCAATTGTTGATATTACTTCTTCTGGAGACATTTTATCATACAATTCATATTTAGTAATCTCAACAATTTTATCTTGTATATTTTTTTCGGGGGTTTCTAAATAAGCTTTCCTTAAAATAAAAAGTTTTTTAAGATTTGTATATATTTCTTCAATATTATATTTATTTTCTAATACTTCTTTTAATACTTGTCTTTTTAGCTCATATACTTCTTGTGTATCTTTTGAAAAGTTAAAGCTATCTTTTGCTTTTTCAGAAGAATACTTTGCTCCTTCATTAAATAGTACACTTTTATATATATTTAACATTTCGTCATCTTCAAAGGCGCACATATCATATAAAAAATAATATTTTGATATTAATTTTGGGTTTTCTAATAAAAGACCAATAAAAATTCTTTCGAGTTTTTCATCACAAAGCTCATCTGGATATTTTTCAAGTTCTTCCTCAGAATCTGGAGAAAAAGCAAGAATAGAGTCTTCTAGAGAAGTTGATTCCATTTCCTTTAAAATTTTCATTTTGGTAAGAGCATCAAAATAATTCTTGGAGTCAAGTAGTTCACGAATTTCAGTTATAATTTCTTCATTTCGAGGGTTAACTTTTATACCATCTAATAGGGCGTAGATTTTATCAACATTTTCCATTATTAATACAATTCCTTTCATAAAAAAATTTAAATTAAAATAATGTGTAAAAAATAATTTAACAATATAATAACACAAAAAATAAAAAAAATCTAACCTAAAAAAAGATTTTCTAATAAAATTTAGAAAATCTTTTTTAAAGTTATAGCTTTATTTCTCATTGAAAAATAATAATAATCATATATAACAAATATGAAGGTTGATATAATAGCTAATATTATTTTGCAGTACCACCATTATTTTCACCAACTTCACCTAAAATAGTTTCTGCTGTATTGGCGTCTGAATTTTGAGAATGAGGTTTGTTAGATTCTTCTCTCGCAGCATCTGCACCGTCTTTTAGAGAAGATATGAAGTCATCTAGTTCTTTATTAGCGGAAGCATCTGCTGGATTGGTTGGATTTTCTGCCGGATTGGTTGGATTTTCTGAATTGGTCTCTTCAACAGGAGAGTCACCACTAGTTAAAGCTTTTTTAGGCTTTCTAAGATTTTTAAACCAATTTTTTATAGCTGCTAACTTGCTTTCTTTTTTCTGACTAGCTAATTTTGATTCATCAATATTTTCTAGTGCACTCATATGATCTTCAATACTATCACATAAGCTAGTAATTGTAGGAGATACTTCTGCATATTTATTCTTGCATTGTTGAATATATTCTGTGTATTGCTCGTAATATTCTGTGACTTTGTGGTCATTTATACCACGTAATTCAAATTTACGCATTTTATTTGCAATTTTAGCTAGTTTATCTATTTCTTTTGGTGCCTCAAGCCTTGCTAGTGTATTTTCAAAATCTTTTTTGAACTTTTTGTATGGTTCGGATTGTTGAAGTTCTTTAAAATCGGTGTTATTTTCAACAAATTCAAAATTCCTTTGGATAACTTGAATTATAGAGTCTATTTGTTTTTTCATAGGAGGAGCGTATTTATCATAAGTAGATATTTTTATTAAATTACGTAGTTCTGAAAGGTTACGGTCAAGATTTCTAGAAAATGGATGAGAAAGCTGTCTATCTATTGATGCAGATATTTTATTTAAGTATATTGTTTCTATCGTAGAATTAGGGGAATAATTTGATGTCATTTTCTTATATTTATTTAAAGTCGCAAAACCCTTGTCAGTTTTAAAATAGGTTTTCTCTTCATTTACAAAAAATTCATTTTCCTCGTCACGAAGAAAAGCTAAAATTTTGCGAAGATCATATTGTTCTCCATTATACGTGATTGTACATTCCATATCAGGATCCCATTTAACTGTTTTATTTTTTTTATCACCGCCATCACCTGGCTCAAATTCTTTGGCTTTAGGTTGTTTAGATGATCGAACAGGTTCATCAGGGTTAACTTTGTTTTGTAGATCTTGTTCAACTTGATTTAACGTTTTTAACATTGATTCCATACTCACAATGTAATTATCAAAATCCTTAGCATCCACGATTGGAGGATACCAACAGTATAAATCCATTAAATCAGTACAAACGTTATTGCTATGGGTTTTAGATGCTATCTCTTCAAGAAGATGTAACTCAGGATGGTCGTCATATTTAACCTCATAAGCAGGACAACTATAGTAATACTCTGCAATATGATCTACCTTATTTCTAACTTGAGAACGCAAATCTTGGTATTGTTTAAAATTTGCTTCATAGGATGAATTATCACCATCAGTTTTAGGTAGATCACCAGCTTCCTCAGATGATTGAACAGGTTCGACAGGTTCAACAGAAATCTCTTCAGGTTCAACAGTTGATTCGACACCAGTTCCCTCAAATAACTGAACAGGTTGTTCGTAAGGCTCAACTTTGTTTTGTAGATTTTGTTCAACTTCCTCAAACGTTGATAAAATTGATTTCATATCCGAAATGTAATCATCAATAGACATAGAATCATTAACATTATTAGGAATCCAATTGTATAAATCCGTTATAAATGTTAAGTTTTCATTGTTGGCTTTAAATGATATCTTATTAAAAGGCTGTAATTCAGGATGTTCAGTAAATATAATGCCATACACCTGTCCACGATAGTGAGAATCTGCAAAACGCTCTACCCTATTTTTAACTTGAGAATGCAAATCTCGGTATAGTTCAAGTTTTGCTTCATAGGATGAATTATCACCATCAGTTTTAGGTAGATCACCAGATTCTTCAAATGATTGAACAGGTTCGTCAGGTTCAACAGAAATCTCTTCAGGTTCAACAGGTGATTCGACACCAGTTTCCTCAAATGATTGAACAGGTTCTTCAGGTTCAACATTGTTTTGTAGATTTTGTTCAACTTCATTTAACGTTTCTAAAATTAAGTTTATATCAGAAATGTAATCATCAAGAGGCGTAGTATCAGTAATATAATCTTTTGCAGGATACCAATCGTATAAATCTGCTAGATCTTCAAAAGGAATATCTTTATTGAGGTTACCTATTAATTTCTCCACAAGAGGTTTTAATTCAGGATGATATTCAAATTTAATGTCAAATGGATAATTAAATTGGTAAGAACGTGCAAAATCTTTTAAATCTTTTTCAAGTTTACTACGCAAATCTAAATATTGGTTACATTTTGATTCAAAGGATGAATCATTACCTTTGTTTTCTGGAGGTTCACCAGCTTCTTCAGATGATTGAACAGGTTCGACAGATTCAACAGTTGATTCAATACTAGATTCCTGAGATTTATTTAAAATACTATCTTTATCAATATTTAAAAGAAAACATATTGAATCTAGTCTATTTTCAAATGACTCCAATTTATCAAATTTAGTTTTATAAGAATTTTGAGTATAATCAATAGCTCCATCTATGTTTTTAATTTCGGCAACAATTTGATCTGAAAATTTGTTATATTTACTTATATCAAATTCTGGTTTTTTAGCAGAGAATGAATTAATTCTTTGTGAATGCGCTTGTAGCTTCTTTTCTAAATCGTTTCTTCTATTCTCAAGTTTTTTTAGGGATTCATTTAAATTAGTTTGAAGGTTATTTTCTTCATATTTTAATTGACTATATGCTTGAGCAATATTAATTGGAAATGAATTATTATAATATTCTATAGTTTCTTTGAGCTCTTCAATTCTTTTTTTATTAGTTACCTGTTCATCAATAGATAAATTGCTAAAGTTTGAATTAGATAAGGTTGATAATTCTGCTTCCATATTATTTTTTTTGTCAATAGATTCTTCTATACCAGATATTAAATCTTGTATAGTTTTATAATTTTCGTCCATAAAATCCTCCTTAATATATTTATTTATAGTTGTTTGTAAAATTTAAAAGTATTGTAAATCAAAATAAAAATCTTTGATTTTTAAACTTTTCCTATGGTTCCATGCCACCAGGAGACCTTACAATATGTTTGCCAGTATTTCTTCTCATGATAGCTTCCCTAGCTGCTTTATATTTCCTTGAATCATCATCCCAAGCTTTCTGACTAAACCTATAAGGATTATTCCTAATCCTAGGGCTTGTAATAGAAATAAAAGTTATATCATCTGTTATTTTCTCACGTACATCTTTTGAATTCAGAACTGCCATCTGTTTTTGTGCTAGGGATAAAACGTCTTTGCCATTATGCAGTTCAATGCCACTTTCTTTTTCCTGCCAAGCATATTGTAAGAAAGGATAATAAACACGATTGTTCTCAACATCAGGCATAACAAATGTATCTAAAACACCATCAGTTGCCAGAATAACACCATCAATGACACTAGCCGATTTACGACATTCATATGATAAATTAGATTGCAATGGATATACAGAGCTTGCCTCCTCGCCTTTATTTCTAGTTGTTGCCATCGCTAAAGTTCCATCACTACTTAATGTTACTATACCATCATCACCAATGTGTCCAAAATATAGATAATCTCCATCATATATTGCAGTTGTAAGAGTTGATTGAAAGTCGCGTTCTGATTTATTGTACTTGATTGCAAATTCTTGTACACGAGTTTTTGCTAGGGCCATCGTTTCTCTAATAGCATTTCCAATTTGGCGATCGGACATTTCTGTAATAGGTGATTGTTTTAGGACATTAGCTAAATAATCAGTTGCTATTTTTGTTGCAATAGATGAGCCGAAATGCGAAAAAGCACACGAACCAACACCATCAGCAATCGATACAATAGCAGTAGGATGAGACTGATTTACTATTCTTATACTATGAGCATCTTGGCCGGGTGTACCAGCTTTTCTATGACTTTCACCCTTTGATGAAAAACCGAACAAACTAAAATTTGAGGTTTTTTGATAAACTATTTTTTCTTGCTTACAAAGAATAGATGTATCAGGATTTTGTAAAGAATTCATAATAAATATACTCCTTTTTTAATATACATAATTACATTATAATACAAATTGGAAAAATTTTCAACAGTTTTATGTAAAACAACATCATATTTAATATAAATGTAATACCTTTGTAATGTATTTGTAATATTTTTTACCTTACACTTATTACCTCTAATTTCATACTTCAATTTTAGTAAGAATGTTCCCATTTTCATATTTTAATGCTATTTTTTCTTTCTCTCTAATCTTCATATTATCCTTTGCCACTGTCATCAATAATTTGATTCTATTTGCTTGGTTAGTTTCACTAGCTCCTGGGTCATAATCTACTGGAGAAATATTAGCAAATGGGTATTTTTGTCGAATAGTTTTAATTACCCCTTTTCCTACAACATGATTAGGTAAACATGCAAATGGTTGAACACAAACTATATTTTCAATTCCATGCTCAATGTATTCTGCCATTTCTGCGGTTAAAAACCAACCTTCACCAGTTTGATTCCCTATAGATAAAATGTCTTTAACTTTATCTTGTAAATCCCAGATATCAGTTAGTGGCAAATAGTTCTTTTTTGAGTTAGAAAGAGCTTTTTTCATGTCTTTTTCGATTATATCAATAAGATTTAAAGCAATTTTACTTATAGTACTTGAAGTTTTATTTGTATTTAGTAGTTTATTAAAAGTTATTTTATTTGTTGCCATATATTTTATAAATCCCATAAAATCAGGTAGAACTACTTCGGCACCCTCTTTTTCTAGTAAGTCAACTACATGGTTGTTTCCAAACGGATGATATTTAATTAAAATCTCACCAACTATACCTACTTTTGGTTTTTCTTTTGATAAATCTAGTTCTATTTGTTCAAATTCATCAACAATTTGATAAACTGCTTGTTTAAAATCTTTATTTGATCCTATTGTAACTAAATCTTTAGATTTTTCCATCCATTGATTAAATATCATTTGAGATTGTCCTTTTTTTACCTCATAAGCTTTGTTTTTATAAAGCAATTTTTGAAGTAAATCACCAAGCATAACACCTCTTAGCAGTCTTTCAATCATAATTGGAGTGAACTTAAATCCTGATGCTTTTTCCATACCTACAACATTTAATGAGATAACTGGAACTTGTTCAAAACCGGCATCTTTTAATGCTTTACGAATAAAACCTATATAGTTTGTAGCTCTACATCCACCACCAGTTTGAGACATAATTAGTGCAGTTTTATTAACATCATAATTCCCCGATTCTAGAGCTTCAATCATTTGACCAGTAACTAAAATTGATGGGTAACATGCATCATTATTAACATATTTTAAACCAGTTTCAACAGTGTGAGGAGTACATTCTCTAAGTAGATGCATATTGTAACCACAAGAATTAATAGCAGGTTCTAAAAGCTCAAAATGTATAGGAAGCATCATAGGAATTAATACAGTATAATCCTTTTTCATTTTCTTTGTGAATAGTTTTTTTTCAATTTCATAGTGTCCTTCAAGTTTTTCTTTTTCTCTTTTATTCATACTCGCAATTAAAGAACGTATACGTATTTTAACTGCCCCTAAGTTATTGACTTCATCTATTTTAATCAATGTATACATTTTACCAAAGCTTCTTAAAATCTCTTCAACTTGGTCTGTTGTTACAGCATCAACTCCACATCCGAAAGAATTAAGTTGAACAAGCTCTAAATTATCATTTTTTCCAACAAAATCTGCAGCAGCGTATAATCTAGAATGGAACATCCATTGATCAACTACGCGTATTGGGCGCTTAACCTCTACTTCATTTGAAATGCTATCTTCAGTAAGTACTGCTAAACCTAATGAAGTAATTAAGGTATCAATACCATGATTAATTTCTGGATCGATGTGATAAGGTCTACCCGCAAGAACAATTCCTTTTAAATTATTGTTTTTTAAATATCTAACAGTTTCTTTTCCTCTATTACGAATATCTTCTTTACATTTTTGATATTCAATTTCTGCTTTTTCAGCAGCAATAATGAGTTCTTGTTTTGTAAATTTATATTGTTTAAATTCTGGTAGTTCTAATACTTTTTTTGCTAGATTTGGTATGTCAAATGGTAAAAAAGGATTAATAAAAGTTATGTCATCTCGTTTTAAATTTTCAACATTATTCTTTAATACTTCAGAATATGAAATTACTATAGGGCAGTTAAATTTATTATCTGCTTTTTCTTGTTCTTTTCTAGAGTATGGCATACAAGGATAAAAAATTGTTTTTATACCTTGTTCAATTAAATTTTCTATATGTCCATGAGAAAGTTTAGCGGGATAACAAACAGATTCTGAAGGCATAGATTCCATACCTTTTTCATAAGTTGCTCTAGTACTTTTTTCTGAAATAATTACTCTAAAGCCTAAGTTTGTAAAAAATGTAAACCAGAATGGATAGTCTTCATACATATTCAAGACCCTTGGGATTCCAATTGTTCCACGTCTAGCTTGTTTTTCAGGAAGAGGCTTATATTCAAAAATTCTTTCATATTTATATTTAACAAGGTTAGGTAAATTTTTTTTACGAGAATCAGTATTACCAGCTCCTTTTTCACATCTATTTCCTGAAACATATTTTTTTCCATTTCCAAATGTATTTATTGTAAGTTTACAGTGATTCTCACATCCATTACATCTTGTATGAGTAATTTTAATATCTAAATTATCCAAATCATCATTTTTTGAAATTGTAGAATAGTATTCCATATCTAAATTTGATTCATATTGTTCTTTAGCAATTAGAGCTATTCCGTAGGCTCCCATTAGACCTGCTATATCTGGCCTAATAACATTTTTACCAACAATTTTTTCGAATGCACGTAAAACAGCATCATTGTAAAATGTTCCACCTTGTACGACTATTTTATTACCTAATGTTTCAAAATCCCTTATTTTCATAACTTTTTGTAGAGCATTTTTAATAACTGAATAAGAAAGCCCGCTTGAAATATCTCCTACTGAATAGCCTTCTTTTTGTGCTTGTTTTATTTTAGAATTCATAAATACAGTACATCTTGAGCCAAGATCTACTGGCCTTTGGGCTTCTATGGCTTGTTTTACAAAGTCAGAGATATCTAAGTTTAAACTTTTAGCAAATGTTTCAATAAATGAACCACAACCTGAAGAACAAGCTTCATTTAGCATAATTGTGTCAATAGCACCATCCTTAAGATGAATATACTTCATATCTTGTCCACCAATATCTACAATACTTGTAACTTCTGGCTCAAATGTCTTTGCTGCTGTATAATGAGCAATTGTTTCTATTTCACCAATGTCAATATTTAATGCAGTTTGTATTAGGTGTTCTCCATAACCTGTAACACCACTAAATCGAATTTTTGCTTTTTTAGGAATAACAGAATATAGTTCCTTTAACATTTTTATTGTGCTATTTAATGGACTTCCTTCATTACTTCCATATATAGAATGAAGTAGTTTTCCATCTTTATCAATTAATACTAATTTTGTAGTTGTAGATCCTGCATCAATTCCAATAAAACAGTCACCTTCATAGTTTTTTAACTCCTTTTTTGGAACAGTTGCAAGACTATGTCTATTTTTAAATTGCTCATATTCCTTTTGATTTTTAAATAACGGATCTATAGGATGAGTTGTATTATCATTTGAATTTTTAAATTTTTCGATTTTTTGAATTAATTTTTCATTTGTGAAAGGAATTTCGTCTAAAGAATCTAATGCAGCTCCTGTTGCAACTAATAGATGTGCTTCTTCTGGAATTATAATTTCATCATCTTTTAGATTAAGGGTTTTTATAAATCTATTTCTAAGCTCTGAAAGATATGTAAGTGGACCACCTAAGAATGCTACTTTTCCTCTAATAGGTCTACCACATGCTAAGCCTGATATTGTTTGGTTAACTACAGCTTGAAAGATGGATGCAGCAATATCTTCTTTTGCAGCCCCCTCATTTATAAGAGGTTGAATATCTGTTTTAGCAAAAACGCCACATCTTGAGGCAATTGGATAAATGGTTTTATGATGTTTTGCAAGCTCGTTTAGACCAGATGTATCAGTATTAAGTAAACTTGACATTTGGTCAATAAAAGCACCTGTACCTCCAGCACAGGTTCCGTTCATTCTTTGCTCAATAGATTTATCAAAATATATTATTTTTGCGTCTTCTCCACCTAATTCAATTACTACATCTGTTTGAGGAATATATTTTTCAACTGCTCTTTTGCAAGAAACAACTTCTTGTATGAAGTTTACTCCTAAAAACTTAGCGGCAGACATAGCACCAGAACCCGTAAGTGCTATGGTAAATTTTGAAGCTGGATATTTTTCATTAAGTTCATATAACATGGTACAAATAGTATTTTTAGTATCTGAAAAATGTCTTCTATAATCTTTATATAAAATCTCTTTATTAGTATTCATTACAATTATTTTAACTGTAGTAGAGCCAACATCTAATCCTACGTGTAAAATATTTTGTTCCATAAGTTTACTCCTTATACTTTATGTTAAATTATATTAAATCTTATTAATTTTACAACATTTTAAAACAATTGTCAATGAAAAAAGTGACTATTCGTCACTTTTAATGTACTTTATATGTTGAATTTGCAATTTTTTCAGTTTTTACAGTTTCTCCGTTTAACTTTAATGTTCTATATGTAGTAGCTTTAATATAAGAAGATGTTCTTGAAACATTAGCATAAACACTTACATCATATTCTGTAGGTTCTTTTACACCCCAAATTTGGAATTTTGCAACTCCACCTGAAACAGAACATGTAATCTTAATTGCATATTTTCTAGAATTTTTAAATTTAAAATCTTTTACACCATAAACAACTGTTGCATCTCTCCCTGCAGTAACATATGATGGAACAAATTGATGGTTGTAAAGTTCAACCATTTCTAAGTTTGCAAATAAAGCAGCATTATATAATGTTGAAGATATTTGGCAAATACCTCCACCTAGTCCATCAACTACTTGACCATCTTGGTATATAGCAGCATTTTTATATCCAGCAGCAATTGTTCTTGCACCAACTACACCATTATAAGAAAAGACCTCTCCTGGCATTAAAACGGTCCCATTAATTTTATTTGCAGCTAAACGTAGATTTGTTGTTCTATCAGCATTTGAGACATAGTTAGTTGAATATGTTCCAAGTAAATCAGGGAAAGCTTCTTGACCTATCATGTTAGTTGTAACACTAGGGTATAAAACCTTTAAAGGAATTTCGCACTCAGTTTCTGCAGATTGAACAGTTTGTTTTGCTTCATCAATGGAAACTTTGAAATCAACACCATTTTCTGATGGAGTTATTGTATATGGATCTTTTGTATAATATGCATCTTTTGGATCTTTATGAACTTCAGTATATATTTCATCAACATTAACCTCTTTTGGAGACTGTGTTTTAACATCTATAGTAATTGGGTTGTTTACATATGCTAAGTTTGTAAGTTGTGTTTTTATATTATTTGTTGTTGTATCTATATTAACAATATTACCTGGTTTACCTTTTGTTATAATTAGATTATTTCCTTCAATATAATGGCTACTTTCAACTATAGCATCTGGTAATTCTGTAGAAATACTGTTTAAAAATTTTGTTAATGAATCTTGATTTAATGTATATATAGGAACAATATTTACAGATTTTATCATTGAAGCAAGTACATTATAGTTATCTTGAAAGATATTTCCATTTTTTCCATAGGAGAATGCATAATCAATAGATGAGTCTATATCATAATTTAATTCAATTTCAGAGGTTTTTAAAAATGTTTTATAATCTTTATAAACAAGTTCTATATCTTTGGATAATTGCTCTGTATAGTAGTTGTTTATTTTTTCTTTTGCCTGTTCTTTGGTACAATATGATAAATCTATAGAATTAATACAAATTCCTTTTGCAATTACTTCTTTATTTTTGTAATTGTAAAATGTAAATCCTCCAAATGCTATTAATAATAAAACTAAAAAAATCGATATAGTTATAAAAATAATAGAAAGTGCCCTTTTTGATTTATGAGAGTATTCATCTTCATGATAATCGCTTTTTTCATTATTTTTGTCATCCAAATACTCTGATACAAAAGCCTCTTTAATGCTATTGGTTGTATTATTTGATGATGTATTTAATTCTGTTCTTGAATCTTTTTCATTTTTTTCTTGTACATCATTATTATTTGATATTTGGTCTGATTGTGGAGTATCAACTATTTTGTCTTCTTTACCTTCAATATTATCAAGTATCTGATTAGATATTGATAATTTACTTTTTTTGTTTTCATATTTTTCTTCAGAAACTGCTTTGTTATCATCACTTTCTTTTATATCAACTTTTGTAGTTGTTTTTTTTGCAGCACTTTTTCCTTTTTTTGCACTTTTCTTTTTTTCATTTGTTGAAGTCGTTTTTTCATCTTCAACTATTTCGACTTTTTCTTCTTCTATTAACATTTTTGTACTCCTATAAAATCTTTTATCACATCTATATTACAATATTATTAGAGGTTTGTCAATGGGTAAATGTGTCAGAAAAAACATCATTATTTTCGTTGTTTATTAGAATTTTGATTGAGTTAACTTCATTTAATTGTGCTAAAGTATTTAACACGGTATTAATAATGTTAAATTTATGATCTTCATTTTCGAAATTTAATAATTCTTCTGAAAAGTCTAGTGTTACACAGCCATTTTTTATATAAGCATCTAGTATTTGAGTGTTTTCTGGAAATACTTTTATAAGGTTTTCAGAAGTAGGGCCTGATATTAATAAATTAACCAATTCTTTATATGGGTTTTGAAGTAATACTACTGAATCTATTAATCTTCCCTCAGATTTTATAGTATTAGAGTTTTTATCTAAAAAAAACAGTGTTACAATTGTTTCTCTTAGCTGAGATTCGCTAATTTCTTCTTCTGGGATATATTCTAAAATGTTTTCTGTATCGTTAGAATTAAATCTTTTTACTATAAAAAAAATAAAGAATAAGATAATTACAAGTACTGTAATAAGCAAAAATAGTATTTTTTTGTTTTTCATGATTTTCACGTTCCTTTCTACTAAATACTATTTCTACTTTGTCCTTTTTAGAACATTATTTTAAAATTTTATATAGTTTTATATATTTTTTAAATCTTTGAAAATCATTTAAAAAATTCTCTACATCATTTAAAGAGCTGATGGTATTATTTTTTAGTTGTTTTATATCAATTTTTTTCTTTTTAGTATTAGAATTATTATTTGGTAATGGAAGAGCAGAATGCTGATTACTAAATATTATGTTATTCATTGAAAAATCTCCTTTTTTATTGTATAATATGAAAAGACTATTTAATTAGTGATTACTGACTAAATAGAAATATATTATTAATATTTTTCTATTTAGTATAATATATATTTTAGACTATTGAAGGTGAATAAATGGATATTTTGTTAAAAGAAAATGAACGAATTGATGATTTAGAATTTAAAGGTCTAAAGATTATACAAAATAGTGAAGGATTTTGTTTTGGAATAGACAGTGTTTTATTAACAGATTTTGCAAAAGATATAAAGACTAATTCAAAAGTTATTGATTTAGGAAGCGGAACAGGTATTATTCCGATATTATTATCTGCTAAAACAAAAAATACACTTTTTGTAGGAATAGAAATCCAAGAAACAGTTGCGGAAATGGCAAACAGAAGTGTACAGTTAAATGACTTACAGGATAGAATAAAAATAAAAAATGAAAATATTTTAAATTTAAAAGATATTTATGAAAAAGGAAAATTTGATGCTATTACGACAAACCCACCATATAAGAAAGTGAACACAGGAATTGTAAATGAAAATGATAAAAAGTTGATTTCAAGACATGAGATTACTGCATCATTAGAGGATTTTATTAGAATATCAAGTTATTTACTCAAAGACTTTGGTGAATTTTATATGGTACATAGACCAGATAGGTTAGTTGATATTTTTTATTTTATGCGAAAATACAATATAGAACCTAAAAAGATTAGATTTGTTTATCCGAATAAAAACAAAAAAGCAAATATTATTCTCATAAAAGGAATAAAATGTGGAAAACCATTTTTAAAATTTGATGATAATTTGTATGTATATAATGAGAATGGGGAATATACAGAGGAGATTTTGAGGATTTATAATAAGATGTATATGGGAGATATGAGGTAGGAGGTTAGAAGGAAAAATGAAGGGAAAGTTATATTTGGTTGCTACACCAATTGGAAATTTAGAAGATATCACATTAAGAGCACTTAGAATTTTAAAAGAAGTAGATTTAATTGCTGCGGAAGATACAAGAACAACTTTAAAATTACTGAATCACTTTGAAATAAAGAAGCCTTTAATAAGTAACCACAGACATAACGAAGAAAGTAGAGAAGATATCCTAATGGCAAAATTAATAGCTGGACAAAATATTGCCGTTGTTTCAGATGCTGGAACCCCAGGTATTTCTGATCCTGGAGAGGTAATTGCTAAAAAAGCAATTGAAGAGGGTATAGAGGTAATCCCTGTTCCAGGTGCATGTGCTGCAATTTCTGCATTAATTGCATCGGGTTTAGATACAAAGGAATTTTCTTTTTATGGATTTTTGCCTTTAAATAAAAAATTAAGAAAAGAAAAACTGGAAGAATTAGAAAATGAAACTAAAACTTCCATTGTATATGAAGCACCCCATAAAATAAAAGATACTTTAAAAGATTTATCAAATATAATTAAAAATCGACAAGTTGTTTTAGCAAGGGAATTAACCAAAATTCATGAGGAATTTATTAGAGGAAATATTCAGGATATTTTAAATAAAAGTGAGAATCTTAAAGGTGAAATGATTGTGCTAATTGAGGGAACAAAAAAAGAAAAACAGGAAAATATTCTAAATAACTTAGACTTAAAAGAACACTATAAATTTTATGAAAGTCAAGGACTTGAAAAAAAAGAAATAATTAAAAAGATTGCTAAAGATAGAGGGGTAAGTAAGAATGAGATTTATAAGGAATTTATTTAATCTAGAAGTAAGATTTAGAAAGTCGTAAACTAGTAAAAAGTAGTAGGAAAAATAAATTCTTCCTACTACTTTTTACATTCGATTTCTAATAATTATTATTTAAATTAAA
>ODAJ014790541.1_pt1 | contig 50650 bp, 47 predicted proteins | sample 1539241 | NCBI WGS metagenome assembly ODAJ01 (sample SAMN02144231, study PRJEB22623) | gut metagenome | biome: sheep rumen | host: Ovis aries | place: New Zealand | reverse complement strand
ATCCGGAGAACCCTAACGTTAACCCTAACCCTAACGATAATCAGGGCGGTGGAGGCGATGAAGGCTAAGGCTGATGGCTGAAGGCTGAAGTAAGATGTAAGAAGTAGCGTATGAAGAAGAATCGATTGATTGAGGTGGCGGTGAAGGTGATAGTAGCCGCTCTCACAGCTTTCCTTACGGCACTGGGTACGACCAGTTGCATGGGATACGGACCGTTTTAGCGGACTTCGCCCTAGTGAAGAGTGAATAGTGAAACATCAAGAGTGAAAAAGCGGAGTGACCGAAAAGGTTGCTCCGCTATCTTCGAACCTACAACGAACCCACGCCGAAGGCATCAGCTTGTCATTTGGATGTTTTCCGTAACTTTATAGATTTTATTTATATACTTCAGATATTTTTCCGTACCTTTGCACCATGAAACCAAAGATTCTATTTTTGCATGGGTTCTATGCTAGCGGCCAATGTGTACCAGCAGTGGCATTGAGAAATACTTTCGAGGGTAAAGCGGAAGTGCTGACACCAGACCTCCCGATACATCCCAAGGAGGCTGTCACCTATATCCGTGACTTGATTGGCCAGGAGAAGCCTAATATGCTGGTTGGTAACAGCTGCGGTTCGTTTTATGCACAGATGATTGCTCCTACAGTAGGACTGCCTGCATTGCTGGGTAATCCGCACTTCAGGATGACGGAGTTTTTAGAAACACGTATTGGCGCACACCAATACAAGTCGCCACGTAAGAATGGCAAGCAGGACTTTATCATTGATAGCGAGCTGATAGCTGAGTTTGCGGAAATGGAAGCACACCAGTTCGACAACTACAATCCGGACTGCAAGGAACGGATATGGGGAATCTTTGGCGAAAAGGATACGCTGGCACACTTCGAACCACTGTTTCTACAGTATTATAGTCACTCCTATCATTTCCCCGGTGCCCATACGCCCACTGTTGAGGAAGTACATCAATATTACGTGCCGCTTATCGAGAATTTAGCCTTCCTTTAGAGGTATGGCTTTGCGGTATCCCATTCCTGTGACATGGCAAATAAGGTTGCCAGTCTGGTTTGTCACGCGTACTTCCACAGATGGGATTTTATGATGGTCTGCCACGAAGACGGCTTCTGCCGTGAGTGTGTCGCCTTCATGTGCACTGGCCACGAACATGATGGAATTACTGATACCGAAAGTAAGTTGACCTGCATTGTTCATCAGTGCTGCGATGGCTAGGTCGGCTAATGTAAACAGTGCACCGCCTTGGCAAACATTGCCACCATTCAGGTGGGTTTTAGTGACTGTCATAACCGTCACTGCATGATGACTGTCAGCTTCTGTAATTTGGCAGCCTGTAGCAGCTGCAAAGCGGTCTGTCTGATTTAATATTTCTTTGATGTCCATTCCTTGATTCAATTAATCGTATGCATAGCGTTGGCGGGAAAACTGTAAATCAACATAAAAACATGAATTATAATTTCTCGCCGCAATGGGAGCAATAGCGGTCTTTTTCACGGACATTGGAACCACAGCGGGGACAGTGTCCGTCTTTTGGTTTCTCCTGTGTCTCGTCGATAATGGTGGCAGTGACGATTCCTGTTGGTACGGCGATAATGGTGTAGCCCAGCAACATGACGAAGGCGGACAGCAGACGACCGATGGGCGTGACAGGCGTGATGTCGCCATAGCCAACAGTAGTCATAGTCACAATGGCCCAATATACGGAGGTTGCCAAGTCGGTGAACTGGGTATTTGGAACAGGGCTCTCCACCATGAACATGAGGGTGCCGAGGCAGGTGACCAGTATCAGTACGAAGAGGAAATAAACGGCTATCTTGGTAAGGCTCCTTTGGAGCGAATGCATTAGAACATATCCTTCATTGATAAAGCTGAAAAGCTTGAAAATACGGAAGATACGGATAAAACGGAACGAACGCAAAAGAATCATGTAGCGCGCGTTAGGCAGGAAGAAGGAAAGATACGGGGGCAAGGTGGACAGCAGGTCGATGATGCCGAAAAAACTCAGCACATAGTCACGTGGTCGGGGTGAGCAATAGACGCGCGTGATGTACTCGACGGTAAAGAAGAAGGTGAGGATGTATTCGAGTATCTCCAGAGCAAACTGGAAATTATGTCGCAATGAAGGTATGGTCTCGACAAACGAAATGATGATGCTCAGCGAGATGGCGATAATCAGAATGATGTCAAAAAGCTTGCCCGCAGGGGTGTCCGATTCGAAAATAATCTCGTAGAGTGCTTTTTTCTCAAGCCAATGGGGTTTCTTCATACTGCTAAATGTTTGCTTTTACGTTGCAAAAATACATATTTATTTTGGAATTTCTTTTGTATTTCCTTAAATATTCGTATTTTTGCAACTAAAATATATATTTTGACTATGGACGCAAAAAGAATACTTAAATATCTGCGCCAGTTGATGGCGAACAATAACAGAGCGTGGTTTCTGGAGCATAAACAGGAGTATGATGCCATCCGTGCGAACTTTGAAGAAGGGGTGCAACAAGCTATCGGGAGGATAGCATCGTTCGATCCCACAATAGCCCACCTCAGCGTGAAGGAATGTACCTACAGGTTCAATCGCGACACCAGGTTCTCGAATGACAAGTCGCCCTACAAGAACCACCTGGGGGCCTACATTGCAGCCCACGGGAAGAAAGCACTGCATGGTGGCTACTACCTGCATCTGGAGCCCGGACACTGTCTGGTGGCATGTGGAAACTATTGGTTGCCGACGAATATCCTGACTTCATGCCGCAACGAGATTATGGGCAACACGGACGAGTGGTTGAAATGTGTGGAAAACCCAGAGTTCCTGAAGTATTTTGGTCGTGTGGATGCGCCTGAAGACATGCCCACATGGGACCAGCCACAGGGCTTTGGACTGGACCGGCTGAAAACCTGTCCATCGGGATTCCCTCGCGATTGGGAGCATGTGGAATACCTGCGTCAAAAGGACTATTGTTGCTGGCACAGGGTTGACGACAGTTTCTTCCAAGGCGACAAATGGCTGGACGAGATGGAGAAGATGATGCGTGCCGCCAAACCGATGATGGATATGATGAACTCGGTGATTGACGATTATGAATAAAAGTTTCTTGTTGAATTCCTTTGTCGTTCAAAAAAAATAAACTACCTTTGCAGACAATAACAACTTAAAACAATAAAAAATGTCATTATTAATGATTCTACAACTCATGATAGTGCTTGGAGCACTATGGGTTGGCTCACGTTATGGCAGCCTTGCACTAGGCGCTATTTCCGGTATCGGACTTGCTATTCTCGTTTTCGGTTTCAGCCTAAAGCCTGGTACTCCTCCAACTGACGTTATCTACATCATCATTGCTGCCGTAACCTGTGCGGGTATCATGCAAGCCTCAGGGGGTATGGACTGGCTTATACAGATAGCTGAGCGCCTGTTGCGCAAGCATCCTGACCGTATTACTTTCCTGGCGCCTCTGAGCACTTTCTTCCTGACGGTATTGGTGGGTACGGGACATGTGGTTTATACGCTGATGCCTATTATCTGTGATATCGCCCTGAAAAAGGGCATCCGTCCGGAACGACCCTGTGGTGTGGCATCTATCGCCTCTCAGGTGGGCATCACCTGCTCACCGATTGCTGCTGCTGTGGTGGCTTTTGTCAGTATATCCAATGCCAATGGCTTTGACATTACCATCCCTGGGGTGTTGATGGTCTCCATACCTTCGTGCGTCTGTGGATTGATGGCAGCAGCTGCAGCCAGCTACCATCGCGGACTGGATCTGGACAAAGACCCCCGTTTCCAAGCCAGGCTAAAGGATCCCGAACAGTATGAATATATCTATGGTTCTTCTGCCACTACGCTGGACAAGATTATTCCGATAGAGGCTAAGCGGGCGGTATATATCTTCCTGGCCGCTCTTTGCGTCATCGTCTTGTTTGCCGCTGTTCCTTCCCTACTCCCTTCGTGGGACGGCAAGGCACTGAAAATGAACATCGTCATTCAGATTGTGATGATCACTGCGGCAGCATTGATGATTATATTCTGCAAAGCATCACCGAAGAAGGCGGTTGCGGGTCCTGTGTGGCAGTCGGGTATGGTGGCAGTAGTAGCTATCTATGGTATTGCCTGGCTGGCAGACACTTATTTTTCGAATTATATGGATGAGATGCAAGTAATGCTGACCGATATCGTGAAGGAGTATCCGTGGTCTATCGCTTTCGTGTTCTTCCTAGTTTCCGTGCTTATCAACTCACAAGGTGCGGTAGTGGTGGCTATGCTCCCGTTGGCATATTCCCTGGGAATAGCGGGTCCGATACTGTTGGGTGTGCTTCCCTCTGTTTACGGCTATTTCTTCATCCCTAACTATCCGAGTGATATTGCAACGGTGAACTTTGACCGTTCCGGCACGACCATTATAGGCAAATACCTGCTGAACCACTCGTTTATGATGCCTGGACTGATATGTGTGAGCACATCAACGATTGTGGCTTACCTGCTGTCAATGATTATATATTAAAGAGGTATGAGGCAAGAAGGGTAAAAAACATGAACGAACATAAGATTATAAGTGACCCCGTTTTCGGGTTTATAAAAATTAAAAGAGGATTGCTGTATGACATCGTGCAGCATCCTTTTTTTCAGCGTCTTAACCGTATCAATCAGCTGGGACTGGCTTCCGTAGTCTATCCAGGAGCGAGACATACCCGCTTTCAGCATTCACTGGGTGCTTTCTACCTGATGTCGGAGGCTATCAAGTCGCTGACGGAAAAGGGCGTCTATATCTTTGATTCTGAAGCAGAAGCCGTGCAGGCAGCCATCTTGATGCACGACATCGGACACGGACCTTTCTCGCATGTCTTGGAGAACACGCTAATACATGGAATTTCCCATGAGGATATCTCGCTGATGATGATGGAACAGATCAACCACGATCTGAAAGACCAGCTGAATCTGGCTATCTCCATTTTCAAGGACGAATATCCGAACAAGATATTCCATCAGCTGATTTCGAGCCAGTTGGATATGGACCGACTGGACTATCTGCGACGTGACTCTTTTTTTACAGGAGTGACAGAAGGAAACATCGGTTCTGCACGAATCATCAAGATGCTGAACGTGGTGGACGACAAGCTGGTGGTTGACTCAAAGGGTATCTATTCCATAGAGAACTATCTGACTACCAGGCGGGTGATGTACTGGCAGGTATATCTTCACAAAACTGCAGTGGGATATGAGAAAGTGCTGGTGAACACACTCCGACGAGCCAAGTTTCTGGTGCGACAAGGACAGAAAATATTTGCCACCCCTGCCCTCGCCTATTTTCTGGAAAATGATATTGATGCCACCTGGTTTGCTACACACCCGGAAGCCTTGCAGAGGTATGCGGAACTGGACGACTCGGATATTTGGAGTGCTCTAAAGGTTTGGAAACACAGCGACGACAAGATACTGTCAACCCTGGCCACAGACATGATAGACCGCCATTTGTTCAAAGTAGAAGTGACGGAGGAGCGTCCTGGCGATGACTATATCCGCGAGAAACTGCAGCAAATAGCAACGGCAATGCAGATTCCGGAAGAGGATGCCCACTATCTGCTCACCCTGACAGAGATAGGGAAAGATATGTATAATCCAGAGGACGACAGTATCGGAATCTTATATAAAGACGGGGGCGTAAAAGACATTGCAGAAGCGTCTGAAATCTTAAATGTTCAATTACTTTCTAAAAAAATACGTAAATATTACCTTTGTTATCAAAGATTATAAGTTTTTTTTCGTATCTTTGCAGCGTTTATTAAAACTCAAATAATATGATGCAATTTACAGCTAAGCAAATAGCCGAGTTTATTGGCGGTCGTGTGGAGGGTAATGAGAACACTACAGTCTGCACATTTGCAAAAATAGAAGAAGGCAAGGAGGGATCCATCACTTTCCTCTCCAATCCCAAATACACCCCCTATCTTTACGAGACAAAAGCTTCCATCGTGCTGATTAACGAGGACGTGGAGCTGGAGAAGCCTGTCAGCGCAACGCTCATCAGGGTAAAGAATGCTTATGAGTGTGTGGCCAAGTTGATGCAGATGTATGTTGCTTCACTTCCTAAGAAGACAGGCGTTCATCCGTTGGCTTTCGTGTCCGCATCTGCTGAGATTGGCAAGGATGTATATATCGGTCCTTTCGCCTTTATCGGTGAAAATGTGAAGATTGGCGACGGTTCTATCATCAATCCGAATGTCACCATCTACGACGGTTGCCAGATTGGCAAACATGTCACCATCCATGCCGGTAGTGTTATCGGTGCCGACGGCTTCGGTTTTGCACCTAACACCGAAGGCTACGAGAAGATACCTCAGATTGGTATCGTCATCATCGAAGATGAGGTGGAGATTGGTGCTAACACGTGTATAGACCGCTCTACGATGGGGCAGACTGTTATTCACAAGGGTGTGAAACTGGACAACCTGATACAGGTGGCTCACAACTGTGAGATTGGCGAGAATACCGTTATGTCAGCACAAGTAGGAATGGCAGGCTCTACGAAAATCGGTTCATGGTGCATGGTGGGCGGACAGGCTGGATTTGCCGGACACATCCACGTTGCAGACCGCACGATGATAGGTGCACAATGTGGCGTTATCGGTGACACCAAGGGCAATGGCGAGTCGCTGATTGGCTCGCCTGCTGTTAATCCCAAGATGTTCTTCAAGGCAAGGGCGCTTGATGCCAAATTGCCTGACATGTATCGTCAGATAGCTGCTCTCCAGCGCGAAGTTGATGAGCTGAAGAAATTGGTAGCTCAATGAGAATTAATAGTCAAATTATAATATAAAATGAAGCAAAAGACACTAAAAGGCAGTTTCTCCTTGTTCGGAAAAGGACTGCATACAGGTTTGAATCTGACAGTCACCTTCAATCCCGCTCCTGAAAATTATGGTTATAAGATTCAGCGAATAGACATTGAGGGGGAACCGATTATCGATGCCATTGCTGAGAATGTTGTTGATACCCAGCGAGGAACCGTACTTGGCAAGGGGGAAAACATTCGCATCAGCACGGTAGAACACGGTCTGGCTGCCCTCTATGCTTTGGGAATTGACAACTGTCTTATTCAGGTGAATGGTCCAGAGTTCCCTATCCTCGATGGTTCTGCCATCCAATATGTGGACAAAATCAAAGAGGTCGGTATTGAGGAGCAGAATGCACCCAAAGACTGGTATATCATCCGTAAGAAGATAGAAGTCAAGGACGAAATGTCGGGCTCTTGCATTACCATCCTGCCCGACGATGAGTTCTCGCTGACTACGATGTGCTCTTTCGAGTCGAAGTTTATCAACTCTCAGTTTGCTACGCTTGATAATATCAACTTGTTCGCTTCGGAGATTGCAGCCGCACGTACCTTTGTGTTTGTACGTGACATACAACCCTTGTTGGAAGCTAACCTGATTAAGGGTGGCGATATGGACAATGCCATCGTCATCTATGAACGCCAAATCTCCCAGGAGAAGCTGGACCAGTTGGCTGACATGCTTCACGTAGAGCATCGCAATGCCACAGACATGGGTTATATCCAGCATAAGCCATTGGTATGGGAGAACGAGTGTACACGTCATAAGTTGCTGGACATCATCGGTGATATGGCACTGATAGGCAAACCCATCAAGGGACGTATCATTGCTACACGTCCGGGTCATACCATCAACAACAAGTTCGCTCGTCAGATGCGCAAGGAGATTCGCAAACATGAGATACAGGCACCTATCTATGATCCCAACGAGGAACCTATCATGGACGTGAACCGTATCCGTGAGTTGCTTCCCCACCGTTATCCCATGCAGTTGGTTGACAAGGTGATCTCACTGGGTGCAAACACGATAGTGGGTATCAAGAATGTCACAGCCAACGAGCCTTTCTTCCAGGGACATTTCCCCGAGGAACCTGTGATGCCTGGTGTGCTGCAAGTAGAAGCTATGGCGCAATGCGGCGGTCTGCTGGTCCTGAACACCTTAGAGGAGCCTGAGCGTTGGTCCACCTATTTTATGAAGATAGACGACGTGAAGTTCCGCCAGAAGGTAGTTCCGGGTGATACGCTTTTGTTCAAGGTAGATCTGCTGGCTCCTATTCGTCATGGTATCTCTTCAATGAAGGGCTACATCTTTGTGGGTGATCATGTGGTGGCTGAAGCGACCTTTACCGCTCAAATCGTAAAGAATAAATAACATATTAGAAAATAAGGAAACCGCTTCATGAACAATATCCATCCTTTAGCAGTTGTGGATCCCGAAGCCAAGATTGGTGACGGCAATGTGATAGGTCCCTTCTGTGTGATAGACAAGAATGTTGTTATCGGTGATAATAATAAGTTTTTAAATAATGTGACAATCCATTTCGGTGCACGCATCGGTAATGGTAACGAGTTCTTTCCTGGGGCTTCGATTTCCACCAAGCCACAGGATTTGAAGTTCCAAGGAGAGGTGACCACCTGTGAGATTGGTGATAATAACTCTATTCGTGAGAATGTCACCATCAGTAGAGGAACAGCGTCAAAAGGCAAGACCGTGATTGGTAACGGCAACCTGTTGATGGAGAACATGCACGTCGGACACGACTGCGTCATAGGCAACGGCTGTATCATTGGCAATTCAACGAAATTTGCCGGCGAGGTCATCGTTGACGACTATGCCATCATATCAGCTACCTGTCTGTTCCATCAGTTCCTGCATGTGGGAGGTTACATCATGTTCCAAGGAGGTTCACGTACCTCACAGGACATTCCTCCTTATGTCATCGCCGGAAAAGAGCCTGTTCGATATGCTGGTGTTAACCTGATTGGACTTCGTCGTCGAGGATTCTCCAACGAGGTAATCGAGGCTATTCATGATGCTTATCGTATCATCTATTCTCAGGGTATTTTGAAAGATGGCGTAGCAGAGGCGCGTGCCAAATATCCGGATTGCAAAGAGGTGGAATATATCTGCTCGTTCATTGAGAATTCGAAACGCGGAGTCATCCGATAAATGAATAAACTCATCGTAATAACGGGGCCTACCGCTGTAGGGAAAACGGCACTGACCATAGAGATTGCCAAACACTACGGCATACCAATCATCAATGCTGACTCACGTCAGATTTACAAGGAACTGAAGATTGGAACGGCTTCTCCTACAGCAGAGCAGTTGCGAGAGGTACAACACTATTTCGTTGGTACCAAAAGCGTTAACGACTACTACAATGCGTCGATGTACGAGCAGGAAGTCATGAAGCTGCTTCAAACACTGTTCACCACTTCCAGCATACAACTCCTGTCAGGAGGAAGCATGATGTACATTGATGCAGTATGCAACGGCATTGACGACATCCCTACCATCCGCGAGGATATTCGCAATGAGATGAAACGTAGGTATCAGGAAGAAGGACTGGAAACACTGTGTGAAGACCTGAAAAGGTTAGACCCGGAACATTACGAGACAGTAGATCGCCAAAACCACCGACGCGTGATTCATGCGCTTGAGATTTGCTACCAAACCGGTAAGACCTATACGTCTTTTCGGACACAAGTCAAGAAACAAAGGCCGTTTGAAATCATCAAGATTGGGCTGAACAGAGACCGTGAAGAGCTTTATCAACGTATCAACATGCGGGTTGACGAGATGATGAGTCAGGGACTGTTAGACGAAGCGAAGTCGATGAACAAATATCGGGATATCAATGCCCTGAATACAGTAGGATACAAAGAACTGTTCGACTATATGGATGGGCGATGGCCTTTGGAAGAAGCGGTGGAACGCATCAAGGGGAATACCCGGCGATATGCGCGAAAACAACTTACATGGTATAGGCGCGATGAACGAGTAATGTGGTTTCATCCTAATCAAAAACAAGAAATTCTGAATTATATTTCGAACTATGAATATGCACATTGAAAAGATTAAGAAACTTCCTAAGAAAGGATGTAAATGGTATAAGGGGCTCTATCAGGGACGCCGCTGGTATGTCAAGGTGGGCATTGCTATAGCCTCACTCATTGTGGCTTTCATGCTCTATCTTATCATGGTGGATATCAATTTCCTATGGTTGTTTGGTAAGTCACCGTCCATGAGTGATGTCAAGAACACCCATCCTGCTGAGGCCTCACAGATTTACAGTGCAGACGGTAAGGTAATAGGAAAATTCTTCAGCGAAAACAGAATGCCAGTAACTTATGATGAGGTGAGTCCAAAATTCTGGGAAGCACTCATAGATACGGAGGACGAACGTTTCTATCGTCATCACGGCATAGACTATCAGGCTTTCGGAGCTGCCTTGAAGGACTATCTCCTGCATCGGGATGCCAGAGGAGCTTCTACCATCACGCAGCAATTGGCAAAGAACCTTTTCCGTGTCCGCACGCAGTATTCAACAGGTCTGCTGGGTGCTATTCCAGGACTGAAAATGCTCATCATGAAGAGCAAGGAATGGATTACGGCCTATAAGTTGGAATGGTACTTTAATAAAGAGGAGATACTGACGATGTATGCCAATACGGTGGATTTTGGTTCAAATGCCTTTGGCATCAAGACAGCGGCAAAGACATATTTCGGTACTACTCCCAAGAATCTGACTACTGACCAGTCTGCCATCCTTGTAGGATTGCTGAAAGCCACTACTTATTACAATCCCCGTATCAATCCGAAAAATGCTTTTAACCGTCGTAACGTGGTGCTCGACAATATGTTACGTCACCATCACTTGACACCCGAAGAATGTAAAAAACTCCAACAGGCGGAAATCAAGTTGGATTATAGTGTGGAGAATGCCTATGATGGAAATGCCAACTATTTCCGCGAAGCGGTAGCAGACTGGATGAAAGCATGGTGTAAGGAATTCTATGGCGATGATCGTGCCTATGCCTATTATACGGAAGGATTGAAAATTTATACCACCTTGGACAGCAGGATGCAGCATTATGCTGAGGAGGCTGCCATCAAACAGATGAAACAGGTGCAGAAATCGTTCAACCAGCATTGGGGAAATGTGAATCCTTGGCAAGATGAGCGTCATGTGGAAATACCACATTTCATAGAGGACTTAGCCAAAAAAACATCATATTACAAATTCTTGAACCAGCGGTATGACGGTAATCAGGACTCTATCGACTATTATCTCAACCGTCCCCATAAGGTTAAGCTTTTCGACTATGATGAAGGCTATATCGAGAAGGAGATGTCAACGTTGGACAGCATCCGATATATGGAGCATTTCATGCATTGCGGTTTTGTGGCTATAGAACCTCAGACGGGACACGTAAAAGCGTGGGTGGGCGACATAGACTTCAAGACATGGAAGTATGACAAGGTGACTGCGATGCGTCAACCGGGTTCTACCTTTAAACTCTTTGTTTATGCGGAAGCAATGAATCAAGGCATCACACCCTGCGATACCCGCACGGATGAATACTTCTCGATGAAGGTGATGGATCATGGCAAGGAGGTCACCTGGGCACCCACCAATGCCGATGGTCGTTTCTCGGGTGCAAACATCACGCTGAAGCAGGCCTTTGCCATGAGTGTCAACAGCGTGGCTGCACGTTTGGGACAAGAGGTTGGTATCGAACATATAGTGAAGACCGCTCATGATATGGGCATTAAGTCGAAACTCACCGCGACACCAGCATTGACGCTTGGTGCAAGTGATGTTAACCTATTGGAATTGGTCGGTGCATACTGTACACCGGTGAATGACGGAAAGGCCATCGACCCCATACTGGTTACCCGCATTGAGGACCGCGACGGGAATGTGCTCTATGAGGCCAATCCTGAAGAGCGACAAGCTCTCTCACCCAAGAGTGCTTTCTACGTCCAGCAATTACTGATGGGTGGTATGAGTGGCACCTCGTCACGCCTGCGTGGCTTTGTAGGTGACGCCAACAATGATACCGACTTCGGAGGTAAGACAGGTACGTCAAACAACCACTCCGATGCTTGGTTCGTGGGTACTACGCCCCGTCTGGTCTGTGGTGCCTGGGTAGGTGGCGAATATCGTTGCATTCATTTCCGTTCTGGTATGCTCGGACAGGGTAACCGTACTGCCCTACCCATCTGTGGCTACTTCCTTGGCTCCGTACTTGCCGACAAGCAGTTTAAGCACTATCGTACGAGGTTTGCGAAACCCGAAGGTATCGGAGATGCCGTTGACTATAACTGTGGTGGTTATTTCAAGGCACCTGCAGATTCTGACTCCATAGCTGTTGACAGTCTGGCTGCTAAACCAGAGATGGAGATGGTACTTGACGAGTATGGCAACGAAGTTATCCGTCCGAAGGAGCACCAAGAGCACGTTACCAATACGGCCCACCCCGATGCTCAACAAGCTGCCGAGGAGCCTAAACAGACAAAGATAGAAAATTGAACACGGAGGAATTAGACCTTGATAACAAGGAGTGGCAGCAAGCCCTCCAGATTATTCAATATACCCGTCGCTCGCTATTCCTAACTGGTAAAGCGGGGACGGGTAAATCGACATTCCTACGTTATGTGGCACATAACACGAAGAAGAAATTTGTAATCCTTGCCCCTACGGGGATTGCCGCTATCAATGCTGGAGGACAAACGCTACACTCTTTCTTCAAGCTCCCCTTCCACCCTCTCCTGCCCAACGATTCTCGCTATAATACCCGAAATATCAGAAAGACCCTGAAATATAGTGGGGTTACTACAAAGTTGTTGCGCGAACTAGAATTAATTATCATCGACGAGATTTCTATGGTTCGTGCAGATATCATCGATTTTATTGATAAGGTGCTCCGTATCTATTGCCGGAACATGCGTGAGCCTTTTGGTGGAAAACAGCTGTTGTTGGTGGGTGATATTTTCCAATTGGAACCTGTTGTCAAGGAAGACGAATGGCGACTGATGCAGCCTTTCTATTCTTCTGCATATTTCTTCTCCGCTAAGATATGGCAAGAGATGCAGCTGGTCAGCATAGAACTGCGGAAAGTCTATCGCCAGCGTGATGCCGAATTTATAGATATTCTTGACCGCATCCGTGAGAATGCGGCGACAACTTCTGACATCAAGGCTATTAACAGCCGCGTAGGAGCAACGTCACATATTTCCGTGGGGGCTGATTCCTTTGAGATAACACTGGCCAGTAGGAGAGATACGGTTGACTATATCAACAATCAGCAACTGGCCGCATTAGAAGGTTCTTCTTCCATCTTCAAGGGCACCATTCAGGGAGAATTTCCGCTATCCTCTCTTCCTGCACCGATGGATCTGGAGATAAAACCTGGTGCACAGGTTATCTTTGTGAAAAACGATAAGGAGAAACGATGGGTGAACGGTACCATTGGTGTTGTTACAGGTATTGATGAGGAAGAAGGATTGATAGGTGTGATGGATGAAGATGGTCATGAGCATGATGTCGTACGCGAAATATGGGAAAATATTCGTTATACATTTGACGAGAAAGAACAGAAAATCGTTGAGGAGCAGTTAGGGGTCTTTGTTCAGTTCCCACTCCGTTTGGCATGGGCGATCACTGTGCATAAGAGTCAGGGACTCACTTTCCGACGTGTCAAGATAGATTTCTCTGGCGGAGGAGCTTTCGCTGGTGGACAAACCTATGTGGCACTAAGCCGTTGTACTTCTTTACAAGGTATCACACTAGAAGAGCCCATCCGTCCTACAGATATCTTTGTCAGACCAGAGGTCATTGCCTTTGCTCGTCGCTATAATGATGGTAAGTTGATGCGCCAGGCTCTCTTTGAGAGTAAGGCTGATAAAGAATATCATGATGCTGTCGAAGCTTTTGATCGTCAGGACTTTGACGCTTTTCTGCGTAATTTCTTTCAGGCTATTCACTCACGATATGACATAGAACAGCCTGTCGTTCAGCGATATATCCGTCGGAAACTTGGCATCATTACCCAACAGCAGACGCGCATCAGCAAATTGGAAAACGAAATCAGCAGGCGCGAAGCTTTGCTGAAGCGATTAGCCGTAGAATACACTCTTCTAGGCAAAGAGTGTGAACAGGAGCAGATGAACGAAGCTGCCATCCGCAATTATGAAAAAGCGCTCGAACTCTGTCCTGACCACCCAGAAGCTAAAAGGCGTCTGAAAAAATTAAGAGGTAAAAAGTGAATCCTCTCACCTCTTACCTCTTACATCTTACCTCTCACCTACTCCGGTACCGCATAGCGATCGCCAGTTTCTTTCACAATTCTTCGAGCAAAAGATGGTGAGTATCCAGGACGCTTCACTGTAGCTCCTAGTCCATATTTCCCTTTGGTAAATTGGCCGTTTACATCTGGTTTGACAGCCATATCGTTATATTTCACAATCAGATAAGTGGCCAGTTTCTTCCAACATGCCAACATTTGCTGAGCCTGGTCGATACTGTAGTCATTCAAGTATTGTTGCATAGCCTTTGACTCCATTGTGATGGCTTTCTGCTCTATGACAGGCTGCTGCTTAAAATATGAGTTTTCTAACGAGTCACGAACTGCCTTTAATGAAGGGAACAAAACGGAATAACGTGGATAAACCATATTAGCTACCCAGTTTTCTACCCAAAAAGCATTCTTGTCGCTGAAAGTCAAATCGTCAGCACCTGGCGTATTATAACATTCTGGCTGTTTAGTCATCGAGCAATAGATGGGGGTATAGGCTACCATATTGGGATCGTCATTGCCAAACCACAAACATCCACCAACCTCTCGTGGCAGCCAAGAACGCATCTGCGATACGAAAGTCCAAGCAGTCTGTTGGGTAGAAACAGGACGTTCATTGAAGTATTTCTTACCATCCACCTTATAATATAATGGTGTAGGACGATATGGCATCTGCCAGATACCAGCTCCGATGTCAGTAGAATCAATGGCCATTGGTGTACCCTCGTAATGGTCACGCATGGCTGCCATCACATCGGCAACACTCACCTTACCGTCGGGTTTTACCCATAACGGCATATCTTCTGCATTTTTGTCTTTTCCCAGTGCCCAAGGCAAATAGCGCTCCATCCCTTTTACATGACGATTAAAGAAGGTCCACACACGGGCATCGCAGATACGACGTCCACCAAAATCGGGAAAGGCATAGGTGTTCTTCCAATTGAATTCCTCGTCCTTCCCCGTGAACCAACCCATCTTGCGGGCATATTTGATGACATTCTTGGAATACAGCACATTCTCCTTGTCTTTCAAGGGGAATTGTCCGATACGACTCTGGTTGGCGTGTCCGCAGATAACATCATCCGGGATTCTGCGAGCTACCCATACCACACGCTCTTTAGAAACTTTTCGATCAGGGCCACAACCCTGCATCTCCAGAATCCATGCTTCGTCAGGATCGCAAATGGTAAACGTTTCTCCTTCTGAATAATATCCGTAAGTTTCTACCAATGAGGTCATTGTGTGAATAGCCTCACGTGCAGATTTAGACCTTTGTAAGGTGATATAAATCAACGAACCGTAGTCGATAAGTCCTGTTGAATCTACCATTTCCTCGCGTCCGCCATAGGTTGTCTCACCAATGGTCACCTGCCACTCATTGATATTTCCTATCACGTTGTATGTCTCCTCCGCTTCTGGAATCTCACCCAGATATTTATTCGTATCCCACTCGTAGATTTTTCGCATGTCACCTTTTTGGTGCTTTGCTGCAGGATAATGGTATAACCACATAAATGCTCCATAAGAATCTGCATTGTAGGAGCATATCACACTTCCGTCCGCAGAAGCTTTCTTGCCGACAATGAAATTAGTGCAGGCCATCGCATATAAGCCTGTCACAAATGCTGCTGTTAAAAGAAATAATCGCTTTTTCATCATATATTTATTTGAATTTTTGCCAATTTCCGAGAATTATTCACTTATCAGCTTACGATAGCGAGCACGTTTAGGCTCTTCCAATCCTAAACGTTGAGCCTTATTACTCTCGTACTCGCTATAGTTGCCCTCAAAGTAAAATACATTGCCTTCACCCTCAAATGCCAAGATATGGGTACATATTCTATCTAGGAACCAGCGGTCGTGGCTGATAATGACAGCACATCCGGCAAAGGCTTCGAGACCTTCCTCTAAGGCTCGTAGCGTATTAACATCGATATCGTTGGTCGGTTCATCTAATAGTAATACATTTCCCTCTTGTTTCAAGGCAATGGCGAGATGCAAACGATTTCGCTCACCACCAGAAAGCACGCCACATTTCTTTTCCTGATCAACACCCGTAAAGTTGAAGCGAGAAAGGTAGGCTCGCACATTGATGTCCCGCCCACCCATACGAATCGTTTCATTACCACCACTAACTACCTGATATACAGTCTTCTCTGGGTCAATATCCTTATGTTGCTGATCAACATAACTCAGTTTTACGGTCTCACCAACGCTAAAAGTTCCAGCATCTGGTTGATCTAAACCCATAATCAACCGGAACAATGTTGTTTTACCTGCACCGTTAGGCCCAATAACTCCCACGATACCATTCGGTGGAAGATTGAAGTTAAGGTCGGTAAACAGTGTCTTCTCGGGAAAAGACTTTGCAACATGCTCAGCCTCAATGACCTTATTACCTAAGCGAGGCCCATTAGGAATGAAGATTTCAAGTTTCTCCTCCTTCTGCTTTTGTTCTTCGTTGAGCATCTTGTCATAGGAGTTTAATCGGGCTTTGCCCTTAGCCTGTCGAGCCTTAGGAGCCATACGAACCCATTCCAACTCGCGTTCCAATGTCTTACGACGCTTCGAGGCGGTCTTTTCTTCCAAAGCTAAACGCTGGGACTTTTGTTCAAGCCATGAGGAATAATTGCCTTTCCAGGGAATGCCCTCACCCCTATCCAGTTCCAGAATCCATTCTGCCACATCGTCAAGGAAATAACGGTCATGGGTAACGGCAATAACGGTACCCTCATACTGCTGCAAATGTTGCTCCAGCCAGTCAATAGACTCAGCATCCAGATGGTTGGTAGGCTCATCGAGCAACAATACGTCTGGCTTTTGCAGTAGCAGGCGGCAGAGTGCCACACGGCGACGTTCTCCTCCAGAAAGTGTTTTAACATTCCAATCACCAGGAGGACAATGCAAAGCAGCCATAGCACGGTCAAGTTTAGAGTCCATATTCCAAGCATCCGTAGCATCGATAATATCCTGGAGTTCTGCTTGACGGGACATTAACTTGTCCATCTTGTCAGCATCCTCATAGTATTCGGGTAAACCAAATTTCACATTGATGTCATCGTATTCAGCCAATGCATCATATACATATTGCACACCCTCCATCACGTTCTCCTTAACGGATTTCTCCTCATTAAGAGGTGGGTCTTGAGGCAGATATCCCACAGTATATCCTGGGCTCCAAACCACTTCACCCTGATATTGCTGATCCAATCCGGCAATAATTTTCATAAGTGTTGATTTACCAGCACCGTTTAATCCAATAATGCCTATCTTGGCTCCATAGAAGAAACTGAGGTATATGTTCTTGAGTACTTGTTTCTGGTTTTGCTGGATGGTCTTGCTTACTCCTACCATCGAGAAAATCACTTTCTTGTCGTCAACTGTTGCCATAAGTCCTTAGGATTTAATGATTAGAGTGCAAAGATACACAATTATTTGCAAATCAGCAAATAAAAAGACTCCCAAGATAATGTCTTGAGAGTCTTTCTTATCATAAAGAGTTGAATGGTCAATTATTGACGCTACCTCCCACAATATCAAGCAACTCACTAGTGATAGCCTGCTGACGTGACTTGTTGTACTGCAAGTTCAGTTCTCGCAACAACTCATCAGCATTATCAGTAGCAGTCTGCATAGCCACCATACGAGCCGCATGTTCAGAAGCGACACTGTCAAGAAGAGCGGTATAGAGCATCAGATGAGCTAACTTAGGAATCAGTTTTGACAATACCGTATTCATGTCGGGCTCAACAATGAAATTGTCATTGAGTGGTGCTACTTCACCTTCTTTGACAACCTTTTGGCGCCTGTTCTTCTTGAGATACTCCTGTGCCTTTTTAGTGACAATATTGGTGGTAAGGTCGCGCTCATGATCACGTCCCAATTCACCTTCCAAGTCAATGGGCAAAAACTGTTTGTTGGTAAGAATCTGTGAACCAGCAGACTTAAAATGATGATAGATAAGTTCTACGCGGTCTATCTCACCATTAGCAAACTTCTCACCTAACTCCATCACGATATCAATGCACTCACGCACATTGGGGTGATCAACGAGGGATGCAAAATCTCCTTTGACATCATAACCTAGTTTGCTGGCTTTCTCAGCAACTTTTCTACCTATCGGGTAAACTTCCACGCTACCCTCCCCTAATTCTTGTGTATAGGATGTATAGGTACGTTGCATGAGTCTGATGATGTTAGCATTGAAACCACCACATAGCGACGAATTACTGGAGAAAACTACTAAGGCCACACGCTTGACAGGACGTTCCTGGTCGAAAATAGTCTGAGGTTCAGCCTCTGCAGCGAGGAAAGACTTGAGGATATGCTCAAGCAACGACTCGTAAGGCAACATGTTCTGAATAGCCACCTGCGCATGATGAAGCTTCGAGGAAGCAACCATCTTCATCGCAGACGTAATCTTTCGCGTGCTGTTTACCGAGGCGATGCGGCCTTTAATTTCTTTCAGGCTTGGCATAGGCTATCAAGCTTTATAGGTTCCTGCAATATCAGCCATGATGGCCTCAATCTTTTTCGTCACATCATCATCAATTTTGCCGCTTGCCAGCGTTTCAATAACCTCAGGAGCTGCAGAGCGAATCTTATCGAGGAACTGGTTCTGGCATTCACGTACTTGAGTGATGGGCACGTCACGCATCAGTCCATGCACACCGCAGTACAGAATAGCAATCTGTTCTCCTACAGGCATAGGACTGTATTGAGGTTGTATCAGCAGCTGGTTGTTCTTGCGACCACGATCCAGCGTCATAGCTGTCACAGCATCCATGTCACTCGAGAACTTGGAGAAAGCCTCCAGTTCACGATACTGGGCTTGGTCAATTTTCAACGTACCTGCAACCTTCTTCATTGACTTGATTTGAGCAGAACCACCAACACGGCTTACAGAGATACCTACGTTGATGGCAGGACGGAAACCTTGGTTGAAAAGATTGCTCTCCAGGAAAATCTGACCGTCTGTAATAGAAATAACATTGGTGGGGATGTAAGCTGACACGTCACCAGCCTGCGTCTCAATGATAGGAAGAGCTGTCAGTGATCCACCACCCTTTACATGTCCCTTCATGCACTCAGGCAGGTCGTTCATCTGTTCAGCCACTTCCTGCTGTTCATTCATCTTTGCAGCACGCTCCAAGAGACGACTGTGCAGATAGAACACATCACCAGGATATGCCTCACGTCCTGAAGGACGGCGTAAAATCAATGATACCTCACGATAGGCCACAGCCTGTTTGGAGAGGTCGTCATAGACAACGAGTGCGGGCAGACCTCGGTCGCGGAAATACTCACCGATAGCAGCGCCCGCGAATGGCGCATAATACTGCATAGCGGCAGGATCAGCAGCGGTAGCAGACACGACGATGGTATAAGGCATAGCACCATGTTCTTTCAATGTCTGAACGAGGTTAGCTACGGTACTGGCCTTCTGACCAATGGCTACATAAATACAATAGACGGGCTTTCCTGCCTCATAGAAACTCTTTTGGTTGATGATAGTATCAACGGCAATAGCCGTCTTACCAGTCTGGCGGTCACCAATGATGAGCTCACGCTGACCACGTCCGATGGGAATCATCGAGTCAATAGCCTTCAGACCAGTCTGCAACGGTTCCTTTACCGGCTGACGGTAAATCACACCAGGAGCCTTACGGTCCAATGGCATTTCGAAAGCATCCTTGAGGTCGATGTCTCCTTTACCGTCAACAGCCTGTCCTAATGGGTTGATGACACGCCCCAGCATATTGTCGTTGACTCGGATGGAGGCAATGCGCTTTGTGCGCTTTACTACCATACCCTCTTTAATGCCTGATGTGGTACCCAGAAGCACACAACCTACGTTGTCTTCCTCCAAGTTCATCACGATGGCCATGGTACCATTCTCGAATTCGAGCAGTTCATTAGCCTCGGCATTGCGGAGTCCGTAGATACGAGCCACACCATCACTGACGGTAAGCACAGTACCTACCTCGTCAAACTGTTCGGTATTCTGAATACCTTTCAGCTGTTCGAGCAGCACCTGGGATACTTCGCTTGGTTTAATCTTATCTGACATTGTTCTTTTTACTTTTTAAGTGTGTTAAGAATGTTGTTGAGTTGCGACTTGACACTAGCATCCATGCGGAAAGTGTCATATTCGAGGATAAATCCTCCGATGATATCGGGGTTGACCTCCGTTTCAAACTCCACAGTTCCCTGAGTCTTACTCTCCACCATCTGCCGCATTTTCTGCTCTGTTTGGGCAGACACACGGGCTGCGGTGGTGAGCTTGCCACGGATGACGTTCTTCTGCTTACGGTAAAGCGTAACGTACGAGTTGGCCATAAACTGAATCATGTTCTCGCGATCTTCTTTCAGCACTAAGGATATGAAAGATTGAGTGAGCTGACTTACCAACTGACCAGCAGCTGTGGTCAGCAGAATCTGCTTCGAGTCCTTAGAGAGCATGGGATTGTCTATCGTCTGGCGCAATGCGGGTACGTCGATATAGCTCTTGGCCAATTGTTGCATCTCTTGATACACCTGGTCCTCAAGCTTTTGGTCGATAGCACTTTTTAGCAGTGCTCTCGAATATCTAACCGATATTACTCCAAAATCCATACGCGTTACTTTTACTATTAATTGGCAGAAACTTCATCCAGCATACGGTCAATCAAATCCATTTGTGACTTGTCGTTTTTCAGGTTCTGACGAAGAACCTTCTCTGCGATGTCAACACTCAGTGCCGCTACTTGCTTACGAATGTCAGCAATGGCAGCTTTCTTCTCTTGCTCAATGGCTGTCTTGGCCTCGTCCATCAGACGGGCACCCTCAGCACGAGCTTTCTCCTGAGCCTGTTCTACAATGGCATCACGTGTCTGTGCAGCCTCTTTCAGTATCTGAGCCTGCTTCTCGCGAGCCTCCTGCAGGATGGATTCACCTTCCTTCTCGATATTGGCTAAGCGCTCCTGGGCCTCATGGGCCTTGCGAAGACTTTCGTCTATGAATTTGTTTCGCTCATCCACCATATTGACAATGGCGGGGAAACCAAACTTAGCAAGCACCCCAAAGACCACCAAGAACGCAATCAGCATCCAAAACAGAAGTCCCAGATCAGGCGTGAGGATTGATGGTAATTGAGTGAAATCCATTTGCTAAAAAGTCTTTATTTGATAAGGAATGCACAAGCAGCAATAGCGAAGAGAGCACAACCCTCGACAAAAGCAGAAGTCAGAATCATGTTGGTCTGGATCTTACCAGTAGCCTCTGGTTGACGAGCAATAGCGTCCATGGCACTACCACCAATCTTACCAATACCCAAACCTGCACCAATTGTTGCAATACCTGCACCGATACCGCAGCCCAGCTGAGCCAGACCTTCGGCTAAAAATAAAGCTGAAATCATAATTTTAAAGTTTTAAATTATTAATAATGTTATTACTATTTTCTCTATTCACTATTCACTTTTCACTATTCTACCCATGATGCTCCTTGTGTGCCAACCCGATGAACACAGCGCTCAGCATGGTGAACACGTATGCCTGCACAAAGGCAACCAGCAACTCTAGAGCATTCATGAACAGTAGCATAAGGATACTGAACGAATTCAGTCCCAATCCATATCCGACGCCCATTGACCAACCGAGGAAGATCACACAAGTAAACGAAAGTATCACAGCGTGACCAGCCATCATGTTGGCAAAAAGACGAATCATCAGAGCGAAAGGCTTGGTAAATACGCCAAACAGCTCGATGACGGGCATGATGGGTATAGGAGCCTTTAAGAACATAGGAACCTCCGGCCATAGTATTTCTTTCCAATACTCTTTGTTGCCAAAAATGTTGATGGCTAACATCGTACACAATGCCAGGAAGAACGTGATATTGATATTTCCTGTCACGTTGGCACCTCCAGGGAATACAGGAATCAAGCCAATCAGGTTACATGTCAAGATAAAGAAGAATACGGTGAGCAGATACGGGGCATAAGGCTTGTAATGCTTCTCACCTATTGATGACTTAATCAGGTCATCATGTATCATCATCACGATCATCTCCATAGCTCCAACAAAACCCTTAGGTGCCTCTTTCTTGGCATCATGGCTTTTATACCATCTTGCACAACTTAGGAATACGATGATGAGCACGCCAACCACAATCCATATCTGTAATACAGATTTTGTGATACTCAAGTCCAGCGGACGCTCTGAAGTACCATCAGCCATTTGCTCGTATATCTTACCATGAGCCTCAGGGTTGAAGAAGAAGCCCTCAGGCAACGAGTGTGCAGTGCAGAAATGCCATTCCCCCGTATTACCGCTACGGATAATAATTGGCAGAGGAATACTCAGATGGTTTCCCTCATAGGTGGCAATATGCCACTCGTAGGCGTCTGCCAGGTGCTCCAACACTATCTCCGGAATATTGAGTTCCTCGCCTTTTGCCTGCTCGTTAGCGAGTGCAGGAAGGGCTGAAAACATCAGCATTACCAGGAGACATATAGACTTTAAGTGTTTCATTCTAAATAATTGGGTTTTAAGTCATTACAAACGATTGGATATTCTCGAAAAGTAGATGGAATGGTGAACTAATGACACCATATAGAACACTAAGAATACGCAGAAGAAAGTTAACATAGAAGTCCGTTCTGCCGTAAAATACCACACGGCTAAGACTATCATAGCCAGCAACATACGAAACCCAGAGGTAGATGTATAGAACGTTGGCAACATATCTCTATGTTTCGTCACCACCTTATACCATATCAGGGCGTAAACGATGTCGATAACCAAGACAAACAAGGAACTGACCATTCTAGCCGTAAACAGCTCATAGCCCCAAAACTTGCTAATGAGGAGACAGCAGAAATTCAAGACCATAACTAGCGCTATGCTCTGAACGACAAATATCCTTGCTTGCATGTTGAAGTCCATAACTTCTTACGCGTTCTTATTTAATAATACTATTTAAGTTCTATGCACACACTCACCGTATTCTTCTGTACTTCCACGAAGCCTCCGGTGATGTCTAATGACGTGTTTGTGCCATCAGCCTTGGTATATTCTACCACACCTTTATCCAACGTTGAGATAATAGGCGCATGATTACTTAGAATCTCAAACATGCCGGCAGTACCAGGTACCACCACACGCTTTACATCGCCTTCAAACTCAATCCTTTCAGGAGAAACTATCTTTAGCTGCAACATAATTATCAATTGTCAATTATCAATCATAATTGTCCGCTCAATCTCGGATTGCTATTCCTTTAGACTAAAGGATCAGCCCTTAGCAGCTTCTAACAGTTTCTTGGCTTTCTCCTTGGCGTCCTCGATTGTACCCACATTCAGGAAGGCCTGTTCGGGCAAATCGTCCACCTCACCATCCATAATGGCATTAAAGCCCTTAATAGTCTCTTCGATGGGCACCATGACACCAGGCAGACCGGTGAACTGCTCTGCAACAGAGAAGGGTTGAGACAGGAAGCGCTGTACTCGACGAGCACGGTTTACCGTCTGCTTATCCTCATCAGAGAGTTCGTCCATACCAAGGATAGCAATGATGTCCTGAAGCTCCTTATAGCGCTGCAAGATCTGTTTCACACGTTGAGCACAGTCATAGTGAGCCTTGCCAACCACTAATGGGTCTAGGATACGGGAAGTGGAACCCAGAGGATCGACAGCAGGGTAAATACCCAACTCAGCAATCTTACGATCCAGCACAGTGGTAGCATCCAGATGTGTAAACGTCGTAGCAGGAGCTGGGTCAGTCAAATCGTCAGCAGGCACATACACAGCCTGTACAGACGTGATAGAACCCGATTTCGTAGAAGTGATGCGTTCTTGCATAGTACCCATCTCAGAAGCCAGCGTTGGCTGATAACCTACGGCTGACGGCATACGTCCCAGAAGAGCGGACACCTCGGAACCTGCCTGTGTAAAACGGAAAATATTGTCGATGAAGAACAAGATGTCTGCAGCACCGCCGTCCTTACCTCCACTATCACGGAAGCCTTCTGCCACGGTCAGACCGGAGAGGGCAACAGAAGCACGTGCTCCAGGGGGTTCGTTCATCTGTCCATACACCAGGGTAGCCTGACTCTTCTTCAATTCTTCGGGATCAACCAATGAGAGGTCCCATTTGCCTTGTTCCATGGCCTCTTTGAACTTCTCACCATAGCGGATTACACCTGATTCTATCATCTCACGGATAAGGTCGTTACCTTCACGTGTACGCTCTCCTACTCCTGCAAATACGGAGAATCCGTTATGTCCTTTGGCAATGTTGTTGATAAGTTCCATGATAAGCACCGTCTTACCAACACCAGCACCGCCAAACAGTCCAATCTTACCACCTTTCAGATAAGGCTCCAGCAGGTCAATCACCTTGATACCAGTTGACAGCACCTCTTTGGTGGTTGACAGCTCTTCGAACTTTGGCGGCTCACGGTGAATGGGATATGCGCCCTCCATGTTAAGCTGTTTCATACCATCGATAGGCTGACCAATTACGTTCAGCATTCGACCTTTAATCTGTTCGCCAGCAGGCATAAGAATAGGTGAGCCCATTGGCGTAACCTCCAATCCACGTTGCAGACCGTCTGTATTGTCCATGGCCACACAGCGTACGGTATCCTCACCAATGTGCTGCTGCACTTCGACAATCAGTTGACTGCCGTTGCCTCGGTCAATTCTCAAAGCCTCGTGAATTTTGGGGAGCACTTTTTCCGCATCCTGTCCTTTGGTGTCGAAAAACACATCGACAACAGGACCGATGATCTGGGAAATGCGTCCAACAATTTGTGACATAAGCTGTTAATATTTAAAGTTATTATTGTTTTAGCAATAGTGTTTGCAAAGATAGAAAAAAAGATTTAAACCACGAAGAATTTTGTTATTTTTTTACTAGAAAATCTTCATTTTTATTAATATTTCCTCTAGAGTGTCCTATTTTTCAATGTCCATCGTGACTTTAAAATACCCGTTAATATCCGTCAAAAGATTAGAAAGCTATCATATTGACTTCTACCCACAGCAGCACGTATCCCAAGAGCCATCCTAGAAGAACTTTAGGGGTGACATGTCTGACATACCACGCCATTGACACATGCTCTGCACGCATTAAGGCCAGTCCGCTGATGCTGCCAATCGACAGGAGTGTTCCTCCCACAGCAGTAGTGTATGGTATGATCTTCCAAAAGGCTCCATTAGTAGCCACATCCCCCACTCCAACGGTGTAGAGCGAAATGTTGGAAATAGCAATGGTGAAACTGTCAACAATGGCACTCAACACACCAGCGCCAATTCCCATCAGCCATACATCATGAATGTAGGTGTCGAACCAGAGAGCCACATCGTGCCATACTCCCGTCTCAGTAACCACCCCCATGCCTAGCATGATGCCCATCACAAAAAGCAACTGCTGTAGCACACCATATTGCAGGGATATGGGTATGCGACGCTGTGTGGTCTGGTCGGAAGCTATCAACTTGTGGTTAAACGCCTCATTGACAACCCACAACACGCTGAGGACACACAATGCTCCAAGGAATGGAGCCAGTTTGGTGATGTTATGAAACGTAGGGATAAACCACAAGCCGCCAATACCTACGATGAGCATTACGACACGTTGCCATCGGTTCAAACGTGTATCATCCCCACGATAAGGTGACGGACTCCAAGCCGTATCCAAGCGGTCTGGTAGTTCTCTGTTGATCAGTATGGTAGGAACAACCCATGCCAGAATAGCGGGGAGCGCCAGATAGGCAGAAAAATGACTGGCTGTTACAGCACCATCGCCCCATAGAATAAGTCCTGTGGGATCACCTATCACCGTGAAACAGCCACCACTGTTAGCAGCCAGTACGATGGCTGATCCTACATACATTCGCTGTCTGGAGTTTTGCAGGATATTACGCATAATGACCAGCATCATCGTTGTGGTGGTCAAGGTGTCCAGGTTGGCAGAAAGAATAAATGTTGCCAGTGTGATCGTCCATAACAGCCGTTTGGAGTTACGGGTACGTATCCATTCCGTGATGAAATCGAAGCATCCATTGTTGTTCAGCAGTTCTACAATAGACATCGTAGCTAACAGAAACAATATGATGGCAGCAGCCTTCCCCACGTATTTCAAGAATACATGATCCTCAATAAAATATTTCACCGACTCACTCGTGGCCAGACTACCTCCCAGCCACTCCGTATATTCGTTAGGATGCTGGTCCATCACGAAGTCCGAACCCCAGCAAACATACACTACCCAGCCTACGGTACCCAGGAACATGGCGATAGCAGCCTTATTAACACCCGTCAGGTGTCCTGTGGCAATCAGCACATAGGCCAAAATCAGCATAGATACAATAATCAGCGACATATCTTTCTTGTTTAATGTTTAACTTTTCTGAGCGAAGCGAATTTAATGTATAACCTTTCACTTCCTTTGCCTTTTAATAATACTATAAGCCGTATAGAGGCCCAGCTCACCCGCCTTACTGAGATCGTTAATGCCCTCTGATTGTTGTTTGTTGGCTATATATGCCAAGCCTCTGTTATAGTAAGCCTCTGCCAAATTGCCATCCAGACTGATGGCCTTGGTATAGTCCTCGATGGCATGGGCATAGTCATGACGTTTCACATAAACATTACCTCTATTATAATATAGATAGGCACTCTCGTCCATCTTGATGGCAGCTGTCAGGTCAGACAATACATTAGCTGTCTTCAGTTGGATATCAGTACCCTGCGAGGCATTGAAATCATTCAATCGTGATTGACATACAGCTCGCTGCCAATAGGCCACCACCGAATGAGGATGTTCCTGCAAATAGGTGGAAAGGTCTTCTATGGCACTTTCGAAATTCTGAATGACACTATAGGCTATAGCCCTTTGCAGCAGTAAGTTCAAGGCTTCCTGCGTATTCTTCGACTTGTCAATCATCGTGGAGAGACTGTCCAGTCGTGCGAAATATCTTCTCGTGCCCATTTCGCTCAAAGTGGTCTGGTTGCAGATGATATGCAACTTTCTACTGCCCTTCATCGTGCTGTTCAACTGATCTACAAAGCGGTCGTAGGCCACATAGTTTTTCACAGCACTCTGGTAATTCTCAGTAGAGAGTATGTACATAGGCATATAGTCCATACCCACCTTTCGATTCTGTACCCTGCCACGATAGTCTGTCTGATATTCGTTGTGCATCTCCTCCTCGTCAGCAACAGCCAACTGGTTATATTTCTCGATATTCTCATCACTGCGCTTACGCATCTGTTTCTTGGAAAGTCTGGGCTGCTTGCCAAAGCGCTTGTCAATTTGTGCTTTCAGAATACGGAATTCATCCATCTCTGCCTGTTTCGTCATGCCCAGTTTCCTATAGCATGATGCACGTTGTTGTAGTCCGGTCCAGAAGTTCGGATACTGTTCTATCACCTTGGAATAGTCCCTGATAGCGGCTCTTGGATTTCCCGTATTCTCAAGTAGTAATGCCCTGTTATACAGCGCCATAAGATTGTCCGGTTCAAGTCTTAAAACAAAATCGAAATCTGTAATGGCCCTATTGTCATCACCCACCTGCGCACGTAGCAATCCACGGTTATAATGTCCTAGAAAATTATTAGGTTCGAAGTCTAAGGCAAGGTCATAGTCAGCCATAGCTCCTCTTAGATTGTTTTGGTTAAAGCGTGCCAAAGCACGGTTGATATACAACCCCGCATCTTTGGGTAACAGATGAATGGCTTTGTTCAGATACTCCTCACTCTCCTTCCATTCATTTCTTGACAGGCTAATCATGGAACGCTGAGCCCATGTATATCCGTTATAGGCATCCAGTTCCAGACTCTTTTCCAGAGCGACAATCGACTGAGTAGTGTCTTTCTGCAACAGGAGCACCTGCGCTTTCATGGCATACACCTTGGCATTTTTGCTCCATCGCACAGCCATGGTGTCCAGATCAGTCATCGCATGTTCATAATCCTTCTGCTCAATCCTGCACAACGTGCGGTTATGCCACAGATTCATGCTCTCCGGGTCATAGCGCAATGCCTGGTTGTAGTCGGCAATAGCGCCCGTAAAGTTCTTCTGCTGAATCCTGCACAAGCCACGAAGTTCATAGATTCCCACCACATAAGGATTACGGGTGATAGCCTCTGTACAGTCCCCTTCTGCACCTACGAAATCGTCCAGGTAATACTTGGCCACAGCCCTGTAGTACCAAGGTTCGAAGAGGTATGGCTTGGCTGAAATGGCCTGATTGAAATATTGAATGGAAAGAACATAATCCTCATAATAGAGCGCAGAACGTCCTATCATCACCAGCCGGTCCGTATTAAACTGAGCCCAGCCAGCCATGGGTACAAGCAATACGAAGAAAATGAACTTTCTGAGCATCCGTTATCTTGAAGGTTATCTTCTTGCTGCCTTGGTACGGTATCCGCAACGATAACGTCCCTGCAATAAGGCTTTCAACTTACTTTGAATCAGCTGCTTACGAAGGGGGGATACGCGGTCCACAAACATTTTTCCGTCCAAATGATCGAACTCATGCTGCATGACACGAGCCAGATAGCCCGTCACCCACTCGTCATGTCCCTTCATCTGTTCATCCAGCCATTTCACATGAATGCGTGTAGGGCGCACCACCTTCTCATGGATGGCAGGCAACGACAAGCATCCTTCTTCGGAAGAGCTGGTTTCCGTGTCGTCATATTCTATAATGTGTGGGTTAATATAGACGTGTCTGAAACCTTTATATTCAGGCATATCGTCACTCAGTACATCCAGGTCGATGACCACCACGCGGATGGCTTTTCCCACCTGGGGAGCAGCCAGTCCGATACCCTCACTTTCAGCCAGCGTATCCCACATGTCTTTCAAGAAAGCATCCAACTCTGGATAGTCTGCAGGGATGTCCTCAGCTATTTTTCTCAAAACGGGTTGCCCATATATATAAATAGGTAATACCATTGACTTTTTGACAATTTACAAGTTATTAAATATTCAGATGACTACGCGACCGCATATAATCCTGCAGGATAATCGTAGCACTAATCTCGTCCACCAAGGCCTTGTCCTGACGTGCTTTCTTCTTCAATCCTCCTTCCAACATGGCCTGATGGGCCAATACCGAGGTGAAGCGTTCGTCATAATACTCAATAGGAATATGTGGCATGGCCTTTTGCCATCTGTTCACAAACTGCTGCACACGTTGCAGATTCTCACTAGGCTGTCCATTGGGTTGTTTAGGTTCTCCTATCACAATCCGTTCCACCTGTTCCTTTGTCACATAGTGCTTGAGGAAATCGAACAGCTCAGATGTAGAAACAGTTGCCAACCCGCTGGCAATAATCTGCAACGGGTCGGTAACTGCTAATCCTGTACGCTTCTTACCGTAGTCTATTGATAGGATTCTGGCCACTGCTTATTTAGCATAGAGCAGCCATGCACCAGGATACTTGCTCTGCAGTCCGTTACGGCTGGCAGCAGCATCAACCTTTGAATCGAATGTGGTGGCTACCACACGATACATAGCAGGCGTTACGTTGTTGTTCATTACAATCTGAGCATCATATCCCTCGCTTTTCAGTGTCTGCTGCAGACCCTCTGCATTGGCCTTCAGAGAGAAAGATCCCACTACCACGCTGAAATTCTTCAGGCCTACACCATTTACTACGGTTACCTGCTCCTGACGAACAGCAATGTTATCTGCGTTGTCAACCACCTGAGTGTTGTTAACGGGACGCTCAACCATAGGAGTAACGACGTTAGTCTCCTGAGCGGCAGGAACCTGCTGTTGAGCTTCTTCCTGTTGTTTCGCCTTCAGGTATGCCTGCTTATAGGCGCTCTCGCTTGACTTACAACTTGTGAAAACCATCGCAGCGCACATTGCTGCGCAGAATAAAGTGTACTTTTTCATTATCTTTTTATTTAAAAAATTGTTGTTCATCTAAAATCATGTGCGAAATTACAAATAATCGGGCAAAATCGTGCTAAAATCGCACATAAAGTTTGTTAAATACAGAAAAACAACCCATTTTAACAAAAAATTACCCACAATTTACGTGTTAATTCAAAAACTTTTCGTATTTTTGCGTTGAAAAAATGTTTAACCCCAAAATATTAAGATTATGAAAAGTTTAGGTTATTTAGGCGCTTTCTTCGGCGGAGCAATTGCCGGAGCAGTTATCGGACTCCTGTTGGCCCCTGAAAAGGGCGAGGACACTCGTACAAAGATTACGGATGCTGTTGACGACTTCATGAAGAAACACAACATCAAGCTCAGCCGCAAGGAAGTGAGCGACCTTGTTGACGACATTGCTGACGCAGCTCCTGAGGCATAATTCGCACTATCATGTTCTCCAGCGACAAGAACGTAGAATCCATCGCGCAACTCATTGAGGCGCTTAAAGATTACGTTGGGCTTCAGAAGGAATATCTGAAGCTCGATGTAATCGATAAGATAGTACGTCTGGTGACAGCCCTGACCCTGACCATTGTATTGGTATTCGTGGGCATAGCCTTCTTGTTCTATCTCTCTTTTGCCATAGTCTATTGGCTCACCCCATTGATAGGCACAGGCTGGGCCTTCTTCCTGATAGCCCTTGCCTTCTTGGTTCTGTTCCTTCTTGTGTGCATCTATCGCAAGCCCTGGATTGAGCGTCCGCTCGTCCGATTCCTCACTAACACCCTATTAAATTAACAGGCTCTATGGCAACCCCCGTCTATAACACACTTGATGACATCCAGCAGCGCAAGGATGCCCTGCTAACTGACATCCATAAGGACAGCGAGCGCATAGGCACCCTATGGCACGGACTGACGGCTCCCCAGAAGTCAGACAGTAAGGGAGAGCTGATAGCCAACCTTATCGCCAACAGCATCACCGCCATTGACGCCTTCCTGCTGGTGCGCAAACTCATGAAAAGCTATAGACATCTGTTTGGCAAAAAACAGTAGTAGGGTGCCATTCAGGTATGATGATTAAATTTTGGCGATTCAATTTGCGTATAGGCGCACAATCGTTTGGGTATAGGCAAACGATAACTAGACAGGCATTCGCTCCCTGTAACCCTAGGGTTACCCCTTGCTAGACTTAATACTATCACTTGCAATCATTAATGTTTTTCATCGTAATCATTAATGATTTTTTTATATTGAGATGATTACTCGCTAATTTGGTATTTCTTCTTACGCTCGCGCTTAGCCTTTTGTGGAATGCCTTGGGGACCGGAGAAGGAACGGACGGTCTTGACACCGCGATAGCCATTCCAGCGCTCGTGGATTTTACGGACATAATCCACGGTCTCAGAACCTCGCATATATCCGTTCTTCACCACAGGGTCGTTATAGTACTGTGGTTGAGAGAGTCCCAGGACGAAGGGCTCCACTTCGTGCCAATGGTTGGCATTACGCCCATTCTTACGAGCCAAGGCCATTGCGTCGCGAATGTGGAAATGACCACCGTTATAGGCTGCAAGCACGAATTTTGTGCGCTCTGAGTGCTCCCTGATATCATAGAAACTACGCTCCAGTTCAGCCAGATAGCGCACGGCAGCAGCAATGTTCTGCTCAGGGTCGTAGATGTTGGCACGTGAGAGGCCCAGATGGTCTGCAGTTCCTGGCATGATTTGCATCAGTCCACAAGCACCTGCCCACGAACGAGCCTTGGGGTCGAAGGTGGACTCCTGATAGCACTGGGCAGCCAGCAGTCGCCAGTCCCATCGGATGGTAGCGGCATAACGTTGGAAGAAACCATCGTAATGCGAGATGACACCCCCTGCCCTATTGAGCATTGGCGAGAACACGCGGCGACGGACAGCACGGTTAGACAACAGGAATTCCTCTTCCTTCTTCACCTCTGCCAGCATTCCCGGCTTATACCATGCTTTCAACTCTTCCTCCAGGTCTTCTTTGTCGTCACCAATCAACCATCCTAGTCCCTTCTTGGTCATCGGGTAACATATCAGGTCTGCTTCGCCGTCTTCCAGTCGTTGCAGCATCTCTGCAGAGTCTCTACACACCTCCATGCGTAGGCTCACGCCCAGTTTGTCGGCAAATTTCTGTGCCAGCAGGTATTGTGCACCCAGATGGCGTCCACGGTAGTCGTAATAGGTCTCTGGTCCTGTCAGGGTGAGTGCTATCAGTTCTCCGTTCTGTTGTATCTCGTCCAGGTCGAAACTGTCGTCCGTAGGTATCGTATCCGTAATCTCTCCCCACGGAGTGACCAAGGTTTCCTGTTTTTTCTGTCCGCACGAACAGAGCAGAATCAGTACAAATATGAGTGCTGCATGCAATTTCACGGTGCAAAGGTACTAAAATAAAAAATAATTTCGTAACTTTGTGCCCGCAAATCTAAATTAGAAGAGAAAAGAAACCGTAGAAAATATGTTAAGAATAGCTGTACAATCAAAAGGTCGTCTGTTCGACGACACCATGAATCTGCTTGCTGAAGCAGACATCAAGGTTAGTGCCTCCAAGCGTACGCTGTTGGTGCAGTCCAGTAATTTCCCCCTGGAGGTCCTTTACCTTCGCGACGACGATATCCCCCAGTCGGTAGCATCCGGAGTGGCCGATATCGGTGTGGTGGGCGAAAACGAGTTCATTGAGCGTGGCGAGGATGCTGATATTATCTCGCGCCTCGGGTTTTCAAAGTGCCGCTTGTCACTGGCCATTCCCAAGGAGATAGACTATCGCGGTGTCAACTGGTTTAATGGCAAGAAGATTGCCACTTCCTACCCCAACATCCTGCGTAACTATATGAAGGAGAACCATATCGATTGCGAGATTCATGTCATTACCGGTTCTGTGGAAATCAGTCCGGGCATTGGTCTGGCCGATGGCATCTTCGACATCGTTTCTTCCGGTTCAACGCTGGTCAGCAACAACCTGCGCGAGGTGGAGGTGGTGATGCAAAGCGAGGCCCTGCTCATCGGAAACAAGAACCTCTCTGCTGCCAAACGTGCCACATTAGAGGAAATGCTTTTCCGTTTCAAGGCTGTCAAGGATGCTGAGGATAAGAAATATGTACGCATGAATGCACCCAAGGCCCGTCTTCAGGAAATCATCAACGTGTTGCCTGGTCTGAAGAGTCCCACCATCATCCCTCTGGCTGATGACGACTGGTGCTCCGTACATACCGTATTAGACCAGAAGCGGTTTTGGGAAATTATTGGTAAGCTGAAAGAGATGGGTGCCCAGGGCATCTTGGTGACCCCCATTGAGAAAATGATACTTTAAGAGGTAAGAAGTAAGAAGTAAGTAATCGACGAAGTCGCTTTGTACCTTTAGGTCAAAGAAGTAAGAGGTAAGAGAAATGAAAGTATATAGAAATCCGAAACGGGAACTATGGGCTGAGATTATAGCTCGTCCTCGCCTAGACCTGACCAAACTGAACGATACCGTTTCCAAGGTATTGGCAGATGTCAAGGCTCGTGGCGACGAGGCCGTCAAGGAGTATGAACAGAAATTCGACCATGCTACGCTGAACAATCTGTCTGTCACTGAGGAAGAGATGGACGAGGCCGAGAAACTGGTAAGCAACGAGTTGCGCGATGCTATCATCCTTGCTCATCATAATATCAAGGTGTTCCACATCTCCCAGCGTTTTGTCGGTCAGAAGGTGAAAACCCAGGAAGGTGTGGTGTGCTGGCAGAAGAGCGTAGCCATCGAAAAGGTAGGTCTTTATATTCCTGGAGGCACGGCACCCCTGTTCTCTACGGTGCTTATGCTGGCTACACCTGCCAAGATAGCAGGCTGCCGTGAAATAGTGCTCTGTACGCCTCCCAACAAGGAAGGCAAGGTGAATCCTGCCATTCTGGTGGCTGCCCGTATCGCAGGTGTCAGCAAGATTTTCAAAGCCGGTGGTGTACAGGCCATTGGTGCTATGGCTTATGGTACGGAGAGTGTCCCCAAGGTCTTCAAGATTTTCGGTCCTGGCAATCAGTATGTGATGGCTGCCAAGCAACAGGTGAGTCTTGACGAGGTGGCTATCGATATGCCGGCAGGTCCTTCTGAGGTCTGCGTACTGGCTGACGCATCTGCGAATGCAGAGTTTGTGGCTGCTGACCTGTTGTCGCAGGCAGAGCATGGCATCGACTCACAAGTGCTCTTCATTACCACCAGCGAGGAGAAACTCAACGAGGTACAGGCCGAGGTCAATCGCCAACTGCAACAGCTGCCCCGTAAGGAGATGGCCGCCAAGGCTCTCGAGAACAGCTGTTATGTACTCGTCGATTCTGACGACGAGATGATCTCCCTCTCCAATGCCTATGCCCCCGAGCACCTGATTCTGCAGGTGAACGACTACGAACAGATGGCTGAGCGCGTCATCAATGCAGGAAGTGTATTCCTAGGACCTTATGCCTGTGAGAGTGCCGGCGACTATGCCAGTGGTACCAATCACACATTGCCTACTCACGGTTATGCCACTGCCTACAATGGCGTGAACCTCGACTCCTACTGTCGTAAGATAACCTTCCAGCACCTGACAGCAGAAGGCATCCGCCACATCGGACGTGCCGTAGAGCTGATGGCTGAAGCTGAACAGCTGGATGCACATAAGAATGCGATGAGCGTAAGAATACGGTCAATAGAAAAGTGAAAAGTGAAAAATGTTTAGTTTACAGCAATTAGTCAGAAAGAATATATGGGAGTTATCTCCCTACTCCTCTGCCCGTGATGAATATTCCGGCAAGGAAGCTCATGTGTTCCTGGATGCCAACGAGAATCCATACAACACCCCGTACAACCGTTATCCCGATCCACTGCAGCGCGAATTGAAAAGTGTGCTGAAGAAGGTGAAGGGCGTTCCTGAGAATATGATTTTCCTGGGCAATGGTTCCGACGAGGCTATCGACATCGCCTATCGGGTATTCTGCAACCCGGGGGTTGACAACGTGGTAGCCATCGCTCCAACGTATGGCATGTACAAGGTATGTGCAGACATCAATGATGTTGAATACCGTACTGTACTGTTGGACGACCACTATCAGTTCTCTGCTGACAAGCTGCTGGCAGCCTGCGATGCCAATACCAAGATTATCTGGCTCTGCTCACCCAACAACCCTACGGGCAACTCGCTTAATCGTGACGAGATGCTAAAGGTCATCAACCAGTTCGAAGGCATCGTCATCATAGACGAGGCCTATATCGACTTTGCACAACAGCTGTCCATGCGCCAGGAACTGGTGACCCACCCCAACCTCATCATTCTGCAGACCATGTCGAAGGCATGGGGCTCAGCAGCCATCCGCCTGGGAATGGCTTTTGCCTCCAACGACATTATAAATATATATAATAAGGTGAAATATCCCTATAATGTCAACCAACTGACGCAGACCCAGGCATTGTCTGCCCTCAAGGATCCCTTCGAGGTGGACAAGTGGGTACGCATCCTGCTCGAAGAGCGCCACCGTCTGATTCAAGCTGTCCAGGAGTTGCCCTTTGTAGAGGAAGTGTTCCCTACCGATGCCAATTTCTTCCTCACCCGTGTAAAGGATGCGCAGGGCTGTTACGACTATCTCGTCAACCAGGGTATCATCGTACGCAACCGCACCCGTGTTCAGCTATGTCATAACTGCTTGCGTATCACCGTTGGCAGCCATTCTGAGAACAACGAACTGATCTCAGCCTTGCGATGTTATACTTCTGAGTGAACCTCATTTCTAAGCAAAACGCATTAATTTTTTAATCTTTAATCTTTTTGGACCGCCTTTGGAATCGTAACTATATCAAGGTGATGACAGCCAATTTCGCGCTGTTCTTCGCCTTTTATTTACTCACACCCCTGTTGCCTCTGTATCTCTACGAGACATTCGGGGCTACCAAGGACGTGATAGGCCTTGTCCTGTCAGGCTATACCATTCTGGCCCTCCTGTTCCGTCCTTTCAGCGGATTCATAGTCGATTCCTTTCCCAGGAAGACCGTTTTACTCATCTCCTTTTCTGCCTTTGCCATCTTCTTTGCAGGCTATCTCGCAGCCTCCTCCCTACTCCTGTTCACCATTGTCCGCACCCTACACGGAGGACCCTTTGGTGCCGTTACCGTAGCCAATTCCACGGTAGCCATCGACGTGCTGCCTTCCTCCCGTCGCAACGAGGGAATAGGCTATTACGGGTTGAGCAACAACCTGGCCATGGCCATCTCACCCACCTTTGCCATCTTCGTCTATAGTGAGACCCACAACTTCCAACTGCTCTTCTGGCTAGCCTTTGCCATAGCCACCTTCGGTCTGTTAGTCGATTCCACCATCACCCTCCATAAACCTCATCCTTCCTCCCTCCTCCCTCAGCCCTCAATTTCCCTCGACCGTTTCTTCCTGAAGAGCGGTTGGTTGATAGGCGTTAACATGGTGTTCTTCGGTTTCTGTTTTGGCGTACTCAGCAACTATCTCGCCATCTATGGCAAACAAGTACTCCACATGACGGGAGGTACCGGTGCCTGGTTCATGCTCTGCTCCATCGGACTCATCCTCTCCCGCCTGCAGGGAGGCAAAGCCCTTCGTGAAGGCAAGCTTACCCAAAATGCTGCTGAGGGTATGGTCATCTCCCTCATTGGCTACACCTTATTTATTCTCATGCCTACCCTCTCTTCATTTCTCATTCCTCATTCCTCATTTCTCATTTCCATAGGCTACTATGGCTCCGCCCTCCTCATCGGTTTGGGCAACGGCCACCTCTGGCCTGCTTTCCAGAACATGATGATTTCCGTAGCCCGTCATAACGAACGTGGCACAGCCAACTCCACCATCCTCGTATCGTGGGATTTAGGCATGGGGCTTGGCATCCTCATAGGTGGTGTTCTGGCTGAGCTCATCAGCTATTCCTTTGCCTTCTGGACAGTAGCCATCATAAATTTAGCGGGTGTCACACTTTATTTCGTGCGCACCCGCCAATTCTACTTTACTCACTTACTGTCCGAATAGCTTACTTGCTGTCTGCCTCTGCAGCCTTGGTCTTAGGATCGTCTGCACCATAGAGACCGTAGTAAGCCTGGTAACGGTTGTAACCCCAGTTAGCCATCTGCTTGTTGGGATCCAGCTCCTTAGCCTTGTCGAAAGCTTCGATAGCCTGCCTATAGAGGTCCTTGCCCTTGGCTATATCGTTCTCATTGGCAGCCTGTACGCTCAGACAAGCACCAAGATAAGTGTAAACAACAGCATTGTCGGGCTTAGCGGCAGCAGCCTTACGCAGCCACTTGGCACCCTCTTCAGCATTATTGGCATTAACAGCCATCAGACCCTTGTTAGCCAGTGCAGTGAAAGAGTTGGGGAACTTAGCTAAGTGCTGGTCAAGGAACTCGTTCTGGGCCTTCTTGTCAAGACCCTCGTACATACCGTTGATAGCATCCACGATGACCTCATTCTCAGGCTCATTGGCATACATCTGCTTCAGCTGGTCAACGAAAGCCAGTGAGTCAGCATGGTTCTTCAGGTTGCTACGCATGGCATACAGCTGGAAGTTCTCTGCATCAGCCTTCTGGGTGGGATCCTTCTTGGCAATCTCGAAATACTTGTTGGCACGTGCCATATCCTTGGCATCGAAAGCATAACGACCAGCAAAGAAAGCGACCTGTCCGGCATATTCCTTTTCAGGAGTCTTGTCCATCGCTGCGAAGGTAGGATCAGCAGCAGAGTCGGTGAACATACCCCAGTACTTCAGCACGCCGGCATTGTTACCCTTGCGAGCCTCTTCCTGTCCGATGTTTACCAAGTGGCTGCGTACGGCCCACACACGAGCAATATTCTTCTCGAACTGGGGTCTTACCTTACCCTTTGCATTAGGCAGCTGGTCGTACTTATTGCACTCGATGACATTCTCGATAGCATCGCAGATAGCGTTGGCCAGTCCCAAGGTATCGTAAGGCTTCACCTTACCAGTACCCATCTGTGTAGCCATCTGGTTCTCGGTAATGGTACCTGTCTCATTGCTCACCTTATTCATAGCCAGCTCAAACAGGTGGTTGTAAGCCTCTGCCTTCTCTGCATTGTCAGAGAGTTCGTTCAAATGCTGCTTCACCAGCTGAACAGCTTCAGCATAATCTTTTGACTTAGTGATAGCCTTGATAGCTTCACTCTTAGCGGCAAATGTCATGGTGCTTGCCATGAGTGCGATTGCCATTACAATTACTTTTTTCATACGATTTTCATTTATTGGTTAAACGTTTTATTCATTATTCTCTGTGTTATCAGCATGCTCAGGGGCATCAGCCTGCGGGGTATCGATAGCTGAATCGTTCAGCTCCTCATCGACAAGCTCTGCCTCCTCGACATCCTCTTCCTGGCTGCTCGTCACCTTGCATACCGAGGCTATGGTGTCGTTCTTCTTGGTGAGGTTGATGAGGCGAACGCCTTGCGTAGCACGACCCATCACACGGACATCAGCCACCTTCAGGCGGATGAGGATACCCGACTTGTTGATAATCATCAGGTCGTTCTCGTCGGTCACCACCTTGATGGCTACCAGACGACCCGTCTTCTCGGTGATGTTCAGCGTCTTCACACCCTTGGTGCCACGGTTGGTCTTACGATAGTCCTCAATCTCAGAGCGCTTGCCATAACCATTCTCAGATACCACCATGATGGTCTCGACAGAGGGGTCGTTGACACATACCATACCTACTACCTCGTCATCGTCACCATCCAGACGCATACCGATGACACCGGTAGAAACGCGGCCCATCGTACGTACCTGGTCTTCGTTGAAGCGGACGGCACGACCGTTGCGGTTTGCCAGCAGGATCTCGTTATGGCCATTGGTCAGACGAACACCTACCACCTCGTCACCCTCGTTGATGTTGATGGCGCGGACACCAGCGGCACGTACGTTCTTATAAGCGTCGAGGCGTGTCTTCTTGATGATACCCTGCTTGGTGGCAAACATCACGTAATGGCTCTGCAGGAACTCTTCGTCGTTGAAGTTCTTCACGCGTAGCACGGCATTGATGGCATCGTCGGGCTCGATGTTCAGCATATTCTGAATAGCACGGCCCTTCGAGTTCTTGTCACCCTCGGGAATCTCGTAACACTTCTGCCAGTAGCAGCGGCCCTTCTGCGTGAAGAACAGCAGTGTGTTATGCATCGTGGCAGGATAGATATATTCCGCAAAGTCGTTATCACGATGGCGTGCAGCCTTTGCTCCCACGCCACCGCGTCCTTGCTCGTGGAACTCATCCAGATGGGTACGCTTGATATATCCCATGTGTGAGATGGTGATAACCACGGGATCATCGGGATAGAAGTCCTCTGCATTGAACTCATGGTCGAAGGGAATAATCTCGGTACGACGCTCGTCGCCATATTTCTCCTTCACCTCCTGCAGTTCCTGCTTCATGACCTCCTTGCAACGCTCGGGATTGCTCAGGATTTCCTCCAAGTCAGCAATCAGCTTCATCAGGTCGTCATACTCTTGGTGCAGCTGGTCAACACGCAGGCCGGTCAACTGGCTCAGACGCATATCAACGATGGCCTTCGACTGCAGCTCGTCCAGGTTGAAACGGGCTTCCAGGTTACGCTGGGCATCGCTGGGAGTCTTACTGTTTCTGATAATGTGAACCACCTCGTCGATGTTGTTCACGGCAATAATCAATCCTTCGAGGATATGGGCACGCTCCTGGGCTTTCTTCAGGTCGTACTTGGTGCGACGGATGGTCACATCATGACGGTGCTCTACAAAGTACTTGACGCACTCTTTAAGCGAAAGCAGACGGGGACGTCCCTTTACCAATGCAATGTTGTTGACTGAGAATGAGCTCTGTAGAGCTGTCATCTTAAAGAGTTTGTTAAGCAGCACATTGGCATTGGCATCGCGCTTGCAATCCACCACGATACGCATACCCTGACGACCAGACTCATCGTTCACATTGGCTACACCTTCTATCTTATGCTCGTTGGCCAGGTCGGCAATATACTTCACCAAGTCTGCCTTGTTCACACCATAAGGTATCTCGGTCACCACAATCTTGTCGTGGGTCTCTGTAGTCTCAATCTCAGCCTTGGCACGCATCACGATACGTCCGCGACCGGTCTCATAGGCATCGCGCACACCAGCCAGTCCATAGATATAGGCTCCTGTGGGGAAGTCTGGACCAGGGATATACTGCATCAGCCCGTCGGTATCGATGTCAGGGTTGTCGATATACGCGCAGCAGCCGTCAATCACCTCTGCCAGGTTATGGGTAGGCATGTTCGTTGCCATACCCACGGCAATACCGTTACCACCATTCACCAGCAGGTTAGGAATCTTGGTAGGCATCACGCTGGGCTCCACCAGCGAATCGTCGAAGTTGTTCACCATATCGACGGTATCCTTCTCCAGGTCATCCATGATATGCTCGCCCATCTTCGAGAGACGACACTCCGTATAACGCATGGCAGCAGGCGAGTCGCCATCTACCGAACCGAAGTTTCCTTGTCCATCTACAAGCGTATAGCGCATATTCCACTCCTGGGCCATACGTACCAAGGCACCATATACCGAGCTGTCACCGTGGGGGTGGTACTTACCGAGCACCTCACCAACCACGCGCGCGCATTTTTTATAAGGTTGTGTGGAAACGTTGTTAATGCCCATCATACCGTACAGGATACGGCGATGAACAGGTTTAAAACCATCACGGACATCAGGGAGGGCACGAGCCACGATGACCGACATCGAATAGTCGATGTACGAAGACTTCATCTCCTCCTCAATGTTGATTTTTACAATTCTGTCGTTGTCAAAAGTTTGATCCATCTTTATTATATATGTTTTTTTTATTTCTCACCTCTTTGACTTAAAGGTACAAAGCGACTTCGTCGATTACTTACTTCTTACCTCTTACATCTTACCTCTTACATCTTACCTCTTACCTCCATTTCGCGTTTAAGGCACTTTTCAGGCCCGCTGACGCGTTTTTACTATTTTCTTAAACTTTGCAAAGTTACAAAAAAGCCGTCAAACAACCATAGTTTTTAAGTAATTTTTAAGAAATTATTGGTCTCTGTCGTCCAATACGCGGAATTTTGCCCTTCTTCGCTCCAATTCCGCCTTATCCAAAGAGACTGTCAAGGCCTGTGGCACATGCTTCTTACACTGCCCGAGGGTATGCCCGATGCTATCCACCACTACACTTGCTCCCGCATAGTGGTTGTAGGAGTCGTCACCCACCCTGTTACATCCCACGAGATAGGCCTGGTTCTCGATAGCCCGTGCACGCGTCAGCACCTGCCAGGCATTCTGCCGTGACTCAGGCCAGTTGGCTACCACGACAATGACGTCATACTCTTTCCCTGTGGCATAACGGCTCCAGCAGGGGAAGCGCAGGTCATAGCAAGTCAGCAGCAACAGCCGGAACCCCTCATAGCTGACGATGCAAGGCTCCTGTCCTGCCGTATAATACGTATGCTCGTGTCCGTAAGTAAACAGGTGGTGTTTGTCATAGTACCACGTCTTTCCCGTGCGTCCGTCACAGAAATAATGGCGATTACGGTAGCTCCCGTCCTCAGTATGTACGGCCAGACTGCCGCAGATAGCACAACGACCGGCTTTTGCCTGCCGTTCCATCCAGTTTGTCGCCTCGTTCTCCCCCACTTCATGGGCCAATCCCTCCGGCTGGGTGGCAAATCCTGTGCTCCACATCTCGGGCAACACATACAAGTCACTTCCAGGCTCCCTGCTCATCAGCAGTTCCGCCTCACGCATATTCCGCTCAGGGTCTCCCCACGCTATATCAGTCTGTACTAACGTAACCCGCATTTGAATGCATCTTTATTTTAGAAAATATCGCTGAAACGAGGCTGTTTCAAATCTTTTTCCGAGGTCAGCACCTCTTTGGGGGCAATAGGCCACTTGATGCCTAGGTCGGGATCATCCCATCGGATACCTGCTTCAGCCTGAGGGGCATATACATTATCCACTTTATAGGTAAAGACTGCCTCTTCGCTCAACACCAGGAAGCCATGGGCAAAACCCCGGGGGATAAAGAACTGGCGCTTGTTCTCTTCGCTCAACTCCGCCATCACGTGCTGACCGAACGTAGGACTCGACGGACGGATATCCACCGCCACGTCCAACACCCGGCCTTTGATGACGCGCACCAGCTTAGCCTGTGAAAAGTCTCCTTTCTGGTAGTGCAGGCCGCGGAGGACACCATAGCTCGACTTCGACTCGTTGTCCTGTATAAACTCCACCGGACCGATGTGTTGCTCGAATTCTTCTTTCTTCCAAGCTTCAAAGAAATATCCTCTAGAATCGTTAAACACCTTTGGTTCAATAATATACACACCTTCGATGTTTGTTTTCTTGAATTCCATGATTACGTTTTCTATGTTTTATTTTTTGCAAAGGTACGAAAAATTTTTCGACTTTAACTTGTTTGTTTCGTAAAAATAATGTAATTTTGCACTCGATGATAGAGCTGAATAGACATATTGAGATTCTTCTTTTAACGAACGAATGTGTGATAGTCCCTGATTTTGGGGGATTTATGACACATTATATACCTGCTCGTTATGATATGGCAGACCGTTCGTACCTGCCTCCCCTGCGCACCTTGGGATTCAATCCTCAGTTGTGCATGAACGACAGTGTCTTGGTTCAGTCTTATGTCGAAGCGTATGACATCAGCTATCCCGAAGCGTTACGTCGCGTTTCAGCAGAAGTCAACGAGTTAAAGCAGATACTAAGCGAGGAAGGCTCCTATACCCTCACCGACCTTGGTACTTTGACCGTTAATGCCGATGGAAACTACGAATTTGCTCCTTGTGAGGCAGGCTTGTTGACTCCTGAGCTCTATGGCCTGGGCGCTTATACTTTTAAACAGCTCAAGGAAGAGACAATAGTGGAGACCTCTCTCCATACCGTTTCTTCCGTTGCCACGGAGGTTCCTCTCTCCCAGCCCGAAGAGTCTGTTCCGTCCCAGCAGCCCTCTCTGTTGGAGTTTACCGATGATGACGATGATCATGAGGCAGCCATCCGCATCCGTTTGTCATGGATTCGTAATGCGGTGGCCATCGCAGCGGCCATTGCAGCATTCTTCATGATGAGCACACCAGTGGTGAATAGTGATTTGGGAAGCAATGCCATGAGCCAGCTTCAGAACAATATCCTTTATAAGCTCATGCCAAAGGACACCAATACCATTCCTGCAGAACCCGTTGTGGAACCTGTTGCCAATAAGGCCGAGGCTTCGGCAGATTCCGTTGAAACCGTCGCTCCCGCTTCTCCCACCATCACCTATTATATAGTAGTTGCCTCTCAGGTAAAGCGCAGCAATGCGGAGAATTATGTCGAGAGACTACACCGGCAAGGCTATGAGGATGCCAGGGTGTTTATCCACAAGAATGTGGTTCGTGTCACCTGTGGTGAGTACGACAGCGAGTCAGAAGCCTATCATCATCTGAGGAAGCTAAACAACAAGGAGGAGTTTGCAGACGCCTGGATTTATAAAACCGCAGAAGTTTAAGCATGAAACGTGTAAGATGCCCTAAGTGCGACAACTATATCACGTTCGACGAGACGAAATACCCGACTGGTCAGTCGTTGGTATTCAAATGTAACGAGTGTGGCAAGGAGTTTGGCATCCGCATCGGAGTGTCCAAACTGCGCAGTACCCAGAAAGAAGAGTCCAAGGAGTTAGATGCCCTCACCTCCTCCCTCCGCCCTCAGCCTTCATCCCTCCGCCCTCAGCCTTCATCCCTCCGCCCTCAGCCTTCATCCCTCATCCCTCAGCCTTCATCCCTCCGCCCTCAGCCTTCATCCCTCAGCCCTCAGCCCTCCTCCCTCAGCCCTCAGCCTTCATCCCTCGGTTATCTCATCGTTATCGAGAATGTATTTCATTACAAGCAAGTCCTTCCCCTGCACATGGGCGATAATGTCATAGGCCGTTATCAGAAAGGCAATCCCGCCAACTGCACCTTCGAGACCGTTGACCCCAGCGTCGATCTGAACCATTGCACCGTTAATGTCAGCCACGACAAACGAGGCGGTCTGCGTTATACCCTCATCGATAACAACAGCAATACCGGTACGTTCGTAGGCGATGTGGAACTGCAACCCCGCGAACGTCGCATCATCGAGGACGGCACCCTTTTCACCCTTGGTGCCACCAGCATCATCCTACGCACTTCCGATATAGAGGAAGATCATGCCTAAGAGCACCAATGCCAGGTCGAAAGCCTTGGCTTTGAGGTTCTTCTCATGAAAGAATACAGCCCCAAACAGGAAGCTGACCACCACACTACCCCTTCTTACCATCGATACAATCGATATCATCGCATCAGGCATTGACAGCGAATAGAAATACATAAAGTCTGCCGTCGATAGGAACAGACTCACCCCGATAATCGACCAATGCCAATGGAAGGGGGTTATCTCCTTACGATGGGGCCACCAGATAAACAACAGCATGGCCAGCATCATACCACATTGATAGAAGTTATACCAGGCCTGCACCAGCATACGGTTCAATCCCACACCCCCACTCTCCACAGGAGCCATCAGGTATTTGTCATACAGTCCACTCACCGCTCCCAGGGCTGCCGCTCCTACAATCATCCATATCCAGTGGTCGTGCTTGAAGTCTATTCCTTCTTTCTTACCACTCTTGCTGAGCATCAGGAAGGAGAGCACCGCCAACAGCACACCTGCCCATTGCCAGCCGTTCAGCCGTTCGCCAAACACCAGCAAGGCACCTACCAATACCATCACAGGACGTGTCGCATTAATCGGACCTACAATCGTCAGCGGCAGGTGTTTCATACCGAAATAGCCCAATACCCAGCTCGACAGCACGATAAGAGCCTTCAGCAGGACGTATTTATGTTCCTCCCAGCCACCTTCCGAGACATAGAAAATACTCCCGTCCAACGTATCCGTCGTACTGCTCAGCACGATAAATGGCAGGAATATCAACGATGAGAACAGCGTATTCAGGAACAATACCGGAATCACTGCATTCGCCTTCAGCGCCTGCTTCTTAAACGAATCATAGCATCCCAACAGGGCTGCTGACATAAAAGCTAAAATTAACCAAGCCATATATAATTCTGAGCGAAGCGAATTTAATCTTTAATATTTAATATCTTCAAGGAAGAGTCCTTTCGCCGGCATCGACTCTCCCGCCTGCGTGCGTTTCTTTCCTTCTATCACCTGCCGGAACTCCTCCAGCGACATCCGCCCGCGCCCTACTTCCACCAGCGTCCCTACCACAGCACGTACCATGTTACGCAGGAAGCGGTTGGCCGTTATCTCGAAATACCATTCCGTTGGCGAGGTCTGTATCCATTGCGCCTGAGTCACCTTACACAAGGTGGTCTTCACGTCCGACCCTGCCTTACAAAAGGCACCGAAGTCCTCATACTCCGTCAGCACACGTCCCGCCTCATTCATCAGCGCATAGTCTAACTGGTAATGAATCTCCAGCGAATACTGGTTCAGAAAGGGCGACTTATGGGTGTGTATATAATAATGGTACGTGCGTGAGGTCGCAGAGAAACGGGCATGCAGGTCATCAGCCACCCGTTCGATGCTATAGACAGCGATATCCTCATGCAACAGACCGTTCAGTTTCTTCACCAGCAATGCACCATCCAGTTCCTGCACGGTATCGAAATGGGCAGCCATCCTGCGTGCATGAACCCCTGCATCCGTTCGTCCGGCACCTGTCACACTCACCTTCTCCCGCATCAACAAGCTCAGGCAACGCTCCAGTTCGCTCTGTACTGTCACCCCGTTAGGCTGTATCTGCCATCCATGGTAGTGTGTGCCATCATAACCGAACCAGATAAAATAACGCATCTTCAAGGGCGGGCAATCCTAGTTCCCCGAATCAAGTTTTTCGTAAATAGAATTGTTCGACTTATATTCCGGCACGATCTCCTTCATCTTCTTCACGGTAGCCATGTCGTCATAGTGCTTGGAAAGTTCGATAAGGTCATCGATATCCTGGCAAACCTGGGCATAGTCATACTCGCGGACCTCCGCAATACGTATCTTCTCGTGGAACGTGGGCTTCGTACCCTCCAACTCGTTCAGCACTTCCTCGTAAAGCTTCTCGCCAGGTCTCAGTCCCGTAAATTTGATTTCTACATTCTTGGCGCCCGACAGTTTAATCATACGCTTGGCCAGGTCAGCAATCTTCACAGGCTTACCCATGTCAAACACGAATATCTCACCGCCGTTACCCTTCGTGCCAGCTTCCAGCACCAGCTTACAAGCCTCTGGTATCAGCATAAAGAAGCGGACGATTCGCTCGTCCGTCACCGTCACCGGACCGCCGTTCTTGATCTGCTCACGGAACAAGGGAATCACGGAGCCGTTAGAGCCCAGCACATTACCGAAGCGGGTCGTCACAAACTGTGTTCTGGTTTCACTAGGCACCTTCTTCTCCTTGATGGCCTGGTCGAGTGCTTGCACATAAATCTCACAGATACGCTTCGAGCAACCCATCACATTCGTGGGATTCACCGCCTTGTCAGTAGAAATCATCACAAATTTCTTCACACCGTATTTCACGGCCGTGTCGGCAATCACCTTCGTACCATAGATATTGTTCAGCACAGCCTCCGAGGGATTGTCCTCCATCATGGGCACATGCTTATAGGCAGCAGCGTGGAACACATAGTCTGGACGATATTTCTTAAAGATTTCATCCATACGGGTCTTTCTGCTGATACTCGTCACCAGAGTCTCTGCCTGGATTTGCGGGAACTCTTTCGCCATCATCAGGCGGATATCGTGCTGTGGTGTCTCTGCCTGGTCTATCAGCACCATGTGTGAAGGTTCAAAGCGTGCCACCTGACGAACTATCTCCGAACCGATAGAACCGGCACTTCCCGTAATCAGCACACAGCGACCTTTCAACAGCTCACCAACCGATTTCAGATCCACGCGAATCTCCTGGCGAGGCAACAGCTCTTCTACGCTGACCTCACGCATCTGCATGTTGGAATAATCGACCTCATCATTAGTATCCAGCGTTTCAGAATCCACCTCAAAAGCACTTTGAGCCATGAAAATCTTGGCACCGGCTCCGATGATAGCATCCTGTATCTTCTGGTTTTCACGGAACTCTTTCACCCGAAGCGGCGAAATCATCACAGCTTCAATATCGTTTTTCCGGATAATCGCTGCCAGGTCGTCATCTACCGAATACACCTTCTCACCCATGATCTCCTGATGCTTCACATTCTTCAAGTGCGAAATAAAACCCTTCACCACAAATTTCCTGGGACGCTGGGATCTGAGGTTCTTTGCCAGACCCACACCGCCAGACATCGCACCATAGATAAGCACTCTTAAAGCACGTGTATTCGAGAAAGCCACATCGTATAGCGTCTTCACAAAGATACGCAAAGCCCACATCATCAATGTCGCAATCAGGTAAATCAAACAGATACTGGTTGTGTTAAAATGCACAAACCAGTTCGTTGGCAGGTACTCCATCCCATACTCTGCCAGCAATGCCAATACCAAGGTCAGCGAATTACAATACACTACGCGCATCAAATCCACAAAACTGGAATAGCGCATGAATCCCGAGTAGGTATGGAAAAGGCGGAAACACGGAATGCTCAGCAGCACGAATATCATCAAGGTATTGATGATCTGAAAGAAATTCTCAAACAGGTCAATGGCATGATGGAATATCGAATAAGTCAGTAAACCGCTGAACACAACAGTCGCGCAATCAATAATAAAGATACACCAATATGGCAGTGAATTCTTGGTAAAATACCAATTTAATATCTTGTCAAACGGATTTCTCATAGTAATGGATACCAATTTATATTACAAAACCGCTGCAAAGTTAGACAAAAAAACCCAAACTTCCAAATTTTGTTGATACTTTTTTCACTCCCCTTCTCTCTTCCCTCTTCACTCTTCTCTCTTCTCTCTTCACTCTCCACTTTTAATTTTTAATTTTTAATTCCTCATTTCTCATTCCTCATTTCTCATTCCTCATTTCTTTGACCAAGGTCGAGTCCTCATTTCTCATTTCTCATTCCTCATTTCTCATTTATAAATCCCTCCCTTCCCTCCACTTTCATTTAGAACGTCAGATGGGTCTCACCAGCCCAGTCGGTATTCACCGTCACACCACCAATAGTGACCGACGACGAACCGCTACCGTTGAAGAACGCCCCTGAGAGCCACGTGATGTGGTTCTGCTGCATGGGCACGTCAAACTGACGACTGTAGAGCTCATTGCCACTGGCATCAAGTGCCGTCACCGTCAACGCGATGTTGTCCGACAGTTCGTGCAGGAAGGTGTAGAGGTCAAACTGCTTCTCACTCACATTCGTAACGTCATACGTCACCGTCTGCTTGCTGGCTACACTGCCCAGTCCCGTGGTGGCATCGAAAGCCCCGGAGCCGCCAGTATAGTAGAACTGCATCTTCTTAACTTCTGCAGGAATGTCGTCGGTGATCACAAACCGGCACAAGGCCACAATACGGTCCAGCGACACTTCATGCTCCACCTGTTCCTCACCAATACTTACCACACCATAACAGAGGAAAGTATCCGTATATCCTGTCGCGTTCGTAAACTGTATCTTCGACAGGTTTGTCATCGTTGGGTTGCTATGGGCACTATGACCAACCACCACCAGCTGGTAGGTGCCCTCCTCCAGTTGAAAGGCGCACTGTCCAAAGTCTGCCTTGTCCGATGTTTGGTTGATCTGCTTTAGTCGCGAACCGCCTTCATCATAGATGGCGAAGTTCAGCCGCGTGCAGACATTCGCTACAGGTTCCGCCCCACGTGTCAGGTTCCCAAACGGAGTCTTTTCTATCTGACAAACGCTGACGTGCAGGTTGCCGTTCTTATCCCCCGAAGTACCAGTGTCTTCCGTTATGAGAGCCTTCTCGCACGCCACCAGCACGCACAGTGCCACTATCGTGCACACCACGCCTATCGAAATCCATAATTTTTTCATAACTGCACCGACCATTAAAAGTTACCATTATAGTCTTCGAGCCAGGCTGTCTCCAGTTGGAAGGCACCACTCGCGGCTTCGTTGGTGTACATGGCACCGGTGAGCTTGGTGACGCGATTGCGCTTGAACGGGACATTATTGACGGTCTTCGAGAAGAGCGTGTTGCCCTCGCTATCCAGCGTCTCGATGGTGACATTCATTGTCTGCTCATCACCTGTTAGGAACAGGTAGCTGACGGAATTGGAGGTAACTCCAGCTGCCGTACTGATAGGCACCGTGTTCACAAAGCCCGTATTGCTAGTTGCCAGTCCCGTGGTGGGGTTGAAACTCTTGCCACCGGCAGACATCGTCATGCGCACATTAGTGGCATTGGCCGTACGGCCGTCGCTGGAGAGCACCTGGAGTTTAGCAATGATACGGTTGAGCGTTGCGCTGATATCCACCGCACTGGTGCTAGTGATGTTCACCGCCTGCGTATAGGCAAAAGTCTCGCGCGAATGGTCGCTGGTGTAAGCAGCCTCTGTTGGGCTCGTCAGCGTGAACACATCGCCATCGCCTTGGCCTCGGGCTATCACCACCATCGTGTAGCTGCCCATAGGAAGCGAGCAGTCGAACTCGCCCAGGGTCTCGCCCTCTTCCAGGGCTCCCCTCACCTGCTCATGCTTATACACCTCCGTGCTTCCGTTGTAGAACGCCAGGGTGACAGCTTTGACACCGGTGTAGTCAGCCACATCCTGTGCCGCACGCGTAGTCGGGTAATTCTCCTGCGACACGGAGAAGCCGTTGACATGCACCTTCACCGGTGCCACAGCCTCCTCCATCTGAGCATTATTCACCATGTTCTCATTCTCCTTGCTGCAAGCAGCAAACAGCAGGACTAATCCTGCCATGAAAAAAAACTTTTTCATAATGATAAATTTTTTAAGTTGTTAATAATAAAAAAATAAACGGTGACCCACCCGGCCACCGTAAATAATTAACAACCTAACCCACAAAATATTTTACTTCTTTGCCACAATTTTATTTGGTTATTTGGCTGAGAATCTCACAAATTCACACCAATTTGCCCAAATTCTCACAATTCGATGTTATAGAGATTGAAGCCCTTCTCAACTGGTCACACATCGCATACTGCTCCTCCTTCGGAAATTTCTTCAAGAGCTTATACGTCCTCTTCACGACCTCCTTTGCCTTCTGATAAGCAATCAGTTTCCTATATCCAAACCCCTCCGTATTCTCCATATCTCAAATCTCTAAACTCTAAACACTAAACACTAAACTCTCAACTAAAATACTACTCTAAACACTAAACTCTAAACTCTCAACTAAAATACTACTCTAAACTAAAATCAAGAAGCCATTTCCATACTGGAACAATCTCAATAGTGCCATGCTTATCGTTGATGATTTCCTCTTCGTCATAAGTCAGAATCAGTCTCCTTTTACAAGACAAACGATTTGGCAGCTTTTGTAAGGCCTCCGTTTCGCGCTTCCTGGTTTCTTCATCGTGTAGTGAATAGCATACTTGGATAGCCAGCTCATCATCTGGAATATAGAAATCAACCTCATAGCCGTCATGATAGAAGAATATACGGCCATTGTCAATATCGTGA
>ODAJ012123123.1_pt1 | contig 51057 bp, 84 predicted proteins | sample 1539241 | NCBI WGS metagenome assembly ODAJ01 (sample SAMN02144231, study PRJEB22623) | gut metagenome | biome: sheep rumen | host: Ovis aries | place: New Zealand | reverse complement strand
GACTTTTGGATTTCCTATATTCCCCGCCATAATGATAACCTGATTACCATATATTTTCCTCAGATTGATAGCGGCATTTAAGAGTTCTATATCATGTCCATTGCCTGTATCAATACAAACTCTGAACTGGCGACTGGAATTTCTCTTAAAGGCTAGAAAATATTCTTGTATTTCTTTCAAACCGAAGGCAGCGAAAATATACTCACAGCCCTCTAGTCGAATTTTTATATCGGATGTTCTAGGAAGGATAGGCCTAATTCCGTTATCAGCCCAGACCTGCCAGTTAGTCTCATTCACAATTGCATCCATTGGCGCTGTGAAGATTGGTAGGCTCACTGTTCCATCAGCCATATCTTTGACTGAATAATTATACTTTCCCTCTAGTCGTCCCGCATTTAATTGTGCAGGTACTAATGCAATATCGCTTAGTCCTAATAATCTTTCCATCTATATATTTCTTTTACATCAATAAGGAAAGAAAAGGAGGAACACAATTAATGTCCTCCATAGATAATGTCCTCTTTCTTAACATCACCTTTCTTGTATCTATCAGGGAAACAGCGTAATGTTATTCCCTCATAGATCATCTTTTTCCAATCATCTAAATCAATGGCCCTAATTCTGACCATCTTTTTATTATCTGGTACACTCCGCCTGCTTGAGTCATATATAATTTTCCCAGCTGCATTTCTAACATACCAGACTACCATTTTATCCAGACTTCTTAGGGTTTTATACATTTCATTGTCGGCTATGTCTTCATCATCACCAAAACAAGTATCTAAGAATAACTGGATATTGGTTGGTGTTGCGCCGATAGGAGAGATTAATGGTACGCCTTCTTGGAAATAGCAAACATTAAGCTTCTTCAGGTCGTCCTTCACATCAGTCATCCCCATCTTTGTAAACCCCTCATACATCTTACATACCATTTCGTTAGCATACTTAAACTCAAATGGATCTATCCCTGAGCCTAAGAATATCCGAACTTCATCCTCACTCTTTGTTGCTTCCCAGATATTCGGTATATATTGTATTTCTATTACCTTCCCTTCTGAGTTTCCTTCGTGATTTAGGTATGTATAGAAGATGGTTTTAAATAGTTCTACATCTATTTCTACCCAATCTTGTATCATTCTAAATCTATTATTTTTATTTTAACAATCGGCTCCTCTTCTTGGCCCCGATAAAATTCAATATTTCCAAAATTCTCGATATAACTTAGAACTAGACTTCTCGTTTTCGGATCATAAAACTCAATACTGTCGGGCCTAATTAAACCGGCATCATATTGGTCTGAGTCGTATCTAATCTCAACTCCATCCGATAAGAGAAACTTTATTTGTATGCCCAGTTTCTTAAGCTCTTCTTTCCATATCAGGTCATCAAAATCTGGCAGAACTTCTCTATTTAACCTTATGACCTTTTCCATATTTCTTCAGGATACACTCAGTACAATCAAGAATACAAGCATTATTACAGAAAGCACGAACGTCTCTTCTAATCTCCCTACTCCTAACGGGCCCTCTTTTAGAATATCTTTCATAGAGTTCCTTCTCTTTTTCGGGAGTTAGTTTATAGGAGCTGATTTTCCCATCTCGATATACCATCAAGGTAGTTGCTGATTTTTCGATATGTTTGTAATTAATCGACTCTATGTTCTCACCAAAAACTATATAATCCTTTCCATCCAATCTAATTGTCTTTCCACATAGGCTTGAACTTTCATAGATTGGTTGCTTCCCGGACAGATATTCATTTAATGTCTTCTGAGCGTCCTTCGTTATAAATAACTCATAACTAGCATTAGCCCCACTCCGCTTTTTCCGCCAGATTGGGATATTATGAATTAGGAAATATATACCTAGTGTCTGAACTACAAATAAGATTAATTTAAGAGTTATTAATAGAATCTTATAAAAAATTATCATAGCCAACCTTGTTTTCGTGATACATAGATACTAACATACACCAAGAACCCATCAATGCTTGGATAATGTGACTTACTCCCTGATTTAAAATACTCTGATTTACCAGAAATATGTCTATCAACCCACTGACATCTAAATATTTTATCAAGACCATACTTATCCTTATCCAACATATCGAGTCTCTTCTTTATACAAGTTTCCGATTTTTGTGAAAACCTAACTCTCGTCGAGTACATGATAAGGGCGGTCTTAGATACAAACTTTAAGATGTTATTTCGAATACAACCCCAGCTATGTCCATTCGTCCTGACTAAAGGAATTCGACTATTTGGACATTGAAAAAGAACATATCTCTTTGATCTATCCTTTCCATCTGGTATCATTAGATCGAGGTCATGACATAATAACTCAAGCTGACTGGACCTAAACTTTGCCATTAAGCTTACTCTATCAGGACCAGACAGAGTATTATACCATCGTGTCGGGTCAAATACTTTATATGGGCCGAGAATAATATTAACTTGTGTAGATAGGGTCTCAAAATTATACCTTATCTCCCACATTTTTCTTTTTCTTCTCTTTCCTTAGTTTCTGAATATAAACAGCTAGATCAATGAAAGTACAAATGATCCCAAGCCCCGTTAGTATTTTACCGAGTGTGTCTGATTTTGCTTCCTTCACGGGCACCAATGATATATTTCTCTCTGGTACTCCCATCTCCTTTAGGCTCTCAACGTTCTTTAGTGCTCCTTTCTCAGATTCTACTCCACGATAGGCATAAGAACCTTTCCACGGATCCTTAACGACTGCTATGAATTTCTTATTTTCTTTTCTTTCCATAAACTGCCAGAACGATTAAAGATAATACTAATGAGACTATCACACCACGCAAATTAATTCCCGGGTCATCTTCATTCTCGTCAGATACCTCCTCGATAACTAGATGATCTGAATTGTACTTAACCGATTGCTTTGTTCTCTCGGCTGCAACAAACTTCTCACTTCCCTCTGCCAAGATCATATCACCTCGGCCGGGTTCTCGAAGTATTAACCTAAATTGTTTTTCTTTTATCATACCGTTTTTCATTCTATCTATAAGGAAAAAATAGGGAAGTGATATCCTTTTTACATCACTTCGATATTGTCCGGCCGAAGAACTAACAGACTTTCGCAATCCCAGCCGTAGAGAGACATACCATACTCATAATCACTAAATCTCGTCGTCCTCTCTCCTTCCGCCGTTAAGTAAATTGCATCATACTCTGTCGCCATCTTTTCGAAATCAATCAAATTCCCAAAGCAGGCAGTCATCATGGATCCTTTTATTATATACGGAACCATGATTAGGTCGGCGGGTGAATCAATTGTGTAGATCTCAGCTTTCGGGGACAGAGTAAACTTAAAAGCTGATAATCCATACTTCTTCTCCATCCACTGCGGCATTTCACTTTCTACCCACTGCCGCCAACCCCATTCACTATCAACCGGCGAACTCCATAATCCACCCGTCGGCTTACAAAAATATGGTCTATTCTTCGGCGCTTCAAACTTGGTCGGGTCAAATTTACATCCACATCCTAGGGTTATAAATTCCATACATCAATAAGAACTTCAATGCCTTAAGAATAGATGATAAAAAGAATAGATATGAAAGAAGAAGATAATGGATTAAACGTATTTATAGTAGCATTCATAATACTAGGCTTGATTGGTGTTATATTTGCTTTTATCGGAATTACTATATCAACGATTGAATTATTTAAAGAAAGTACTGAATGTGGATTGGTAGCTCTCTTTCTTGATCTCTTCCTAGTTGTCTTTGTATTATGGTCGGGGCAGGAAGGAATAATAGAACCGTTGAAGAAAAGAAAAAGATGATTATAAGTTGGGAGATGAGGTTCGTAAATCGCAATATGCGTGTGAGTGGCTTTTATCGTCTCCCTTCTTTTTTCTGAGAAGAACTTAAATCCTTATTAATGGACATATTAATATAATTAGTTTAATGGCAAATAAGCTACGCCTGTGATAGGTCTGGCTTATTTTTTTTTTACCGAATCTGAAAAGCCTTTAAATTCTTATCTATGTAGCAACGATTAAAAGGCTCTGAAAACACACACTACGCGTTAGTTGGATTTAAGTATCTGGCTCGAGCGCAACAAAGCCGACGGCAAGTTCCAGGTTCGGCACAAAAGTCAGAGTTCGTTGGACAAGAGGGGATAGACGCTGCCAACTTTCTATATCCCCTCTTCTTTTTCGCCGGATCTAGAAACTTAAAGGCCTTATTAATAGAAAGAAAATTCAAGAGTTATGAAAATATTAAAATTACTTACGAAGATCATAGTATTTGGTCTTCTTTCAGTACCAGTAGTATTAGCAATTATTGAGAAAAACATACTCAGAATAAACGGAATTGGACACTACCTGACTCTACTTATCATAGCAACATGTCTGACAATATCTAGAAAAATAGTCGGCGAAAAAGAATATGGAAAGATGGTAGAGAGTGATAGACTAGTATTTGATGTTATGAGTATGGAGTGGGAAAATCGATTCAGGCCTATAGATTAGACCTGAATTTTTTTGTCCGGCCATGAAGATTCTATTGCCTTATTCATGAAGTAATAAAATAAAGTTATGAAACAGAATGATACCATTATGAAGCAAGCAACGTTTACATCAAGTATTGCCCTGCTTGCGTTCGTCGTAATTCTTACTTACGCCGGCATTAAGGAAATCAACAAACAGTACTCTAATGAGGAGTAGACGAGATTACAGGCCCGCGTGGACCTGTTTTTTTTTACCGTCCGTGAAATCTTAATACCCTTATTACTGAAACTAAAACTTAAAGTACATGAAAGTAGAAGATATTGAATACTATGGTGCAGAAGTAGATTTCCCCCAAGATATGAAAGAATTCTGGAGATTTGGTTTTCCGGAAGATAAAGGGTGGAAAATGCATCTTAGTCATTGTACGCTCGGTCATTGTAGTAATATGACCGTTGAATCTCTTCTCTCGAGTTTTATAAATAGAGACGAAGAGTGTGAGTTAGTAATAGATGCAGTTGGTCGATATACACTCCCAAACGATGAAGGAGAAGTTGTAGCATTTAGAGTAAAAGGAAATAGAGTACTGGTTGATGATTTTCCGATGAGAGGAGAAAATCGAGTATTCCATATAACAGCTTTTACTAGAGGAACAGCTACGGCCAAAGACTCCAATAAGATCCTTAACTGGGAATTAATCGGGGAGATAAAACTGACTGGCCGCATTAAGTTTTGGATGAAGAAGAAGAAGGAAGAGATTTAAATTCTTCCTTTTCTTTTCGCCCTCAAAAACCTTATAAGTGAAGAGGAAAACGAAACTCTCTTTGGTCATTGGTTTTTTATTTATGAGCTGCGTCGTGATGATGCGGCTCTGTTTTCCTTATTAATGATGATTGTAGCCATAAGATATAAATCGATTTTGATAGAGCCCTGTCGTGATGATAAGGCTCTATTTCCTTATTAATGGTGGCTATAGCTCAGTTGGTAGAGCGCCAGATTGTGGCTCTGGAGGTCATGGGTTCGATCCCCACTAGTCACCCCTTTATTTTATAGATCGGAGTGCTAATTTATTGCCGGGAACTGGAAAGAAGATTTTAGGAAAAGAAGTAGTAATCATATAGTATTGCGAACCTGAGTAGGGCGAATCGCAGGAAAGGCTAGGATGCCCGCCTAGACACTCCTTTCTTTTTTTTTGCCCTCAATTCCTTATCAATGTAATACCATCCCATTTTAAAGGTTTAAACATAATTGCGAAGCAGGCATCGTTGAGATAATGAGGCCTGCTTTATTTACGCCGTATTTGTTGTCTTAAAGACCTTATTAATATAAGAGAATATTAAGTTAAGACTCTTACATTTTGTTTAATTTTATTAATGTAGCACTATGAACAAGATAGTAGCACTGATTTCTTCTGCATTAGGCGGAGGAGTCGTTACTGCCTGGATTCTTGCAAAAAAGAATGATCAGGAAACAAAAACAATCGGAGACTCTGAAAAAGATCTAAGAGAAAGGGAAACTGAAGACATAACCGAGAAGATAAACGACTTAGTCCATAGAAGGGCTTTTCTGTGTCGTGAAAAAGTTCCCGCATATTATAATGGTCGGGATCTTGTAGCATGGAATGACACTTGGTTGTCAGACAACTATGGAATTTGGAAGGAGCATTTAGTGGATGATTTGGAGAGAGGAGATGTATTTCTAAACCTAAAGAAACACTACTTCGACCAAGACTCATATATAGATGCACTGTTTGAGATGTGCCGAGACAATGGAATAGTCGGAATCAAATTCTCCCTGGCGAAACTTCTGGAAGGAAAGATCGGAGAGTATGTTGAGTATGATATAAAATTCGACTCAATAACAGATCTAATGAAAATGAAGTCAATCGATTTCAGAGACTATTGGTATGGTGACAGCATTACTGTCACTCGTAAGTGTAAGAAGAGGGACAAATAGCTCCTCTTTTTTTATCCGTCTATAAAATCCTGGATGCCTTATTAGTGTAAAAATAAACAATTATGAAAGATGAAGCTAAGAAAAATTGTGGAATAGCGTTACTGGTCATTGGAGGAATTTCAATGGTCGTCGGATTCATAATGTATGCTTCAGGAGATCCAGAAGGTGCTGGTGAGTTTTTGGGAGCTGTTGAAAAAGCTAGAAGACCAAGAACAAAGGTTGTCCGTCGAAGAAACGGTCTTTTTGGATCTTACACTGAAACTGTGTATGTTTAGGAGTGGTTATAAGCCACTCTTATTTTTGGCCGTCGCAAATGTCTTGAAGGCCTTATATATGTAGAGAAAACCTAAAGAGAAAATATAGAATGGTAAGACTCTACATTTTTGTTTAATATAAGTAAAATAAGATATGGTTACAACTTTAGGCTGGGGCGCCATAGTTACCAGCATCATTATCGTGGCCTTAGTGATCACGATTATTGTAATTAAAAACTCAGAGGTCATCGAGAAAATACTCGGAACGACCTTAGCAATCCAGGCAATGGCATTGATAATTTGCTGCCTGGGAACGAAGGAAATGCAGCAGTTCATGCTTGGTCAGATCGCTGCATACGCCATAGCAATCTCGCTCTTCTTGATCTGGATAAAGATCAATATGTTTGAGTGGGAAAAGTTATTGGGAAAGAGGGACTAAATCCTCTTTCTTTATTAGAAACAATCAAAATAACAAAGATATGAATTATTACGAAATTCGCCTGAAAAACGGGTATGAAGAAGGCAAACATGAAGAGCGTTCCATACCAGTAATGGCAGAAAACGAAACCGAAGCGATCAAATCGCTTATGGTGGTTTTTGCTAGTGTAGTCGACTTTGACGGCTCTAGTAAAATTGAAATAGCCTTCGACGGTAAAGATACGTTAACGGCTATCAACGGTGAAGACGAGGCCAAAATGAAAATCGTATCCATCACGCCTCTGTTTAAGGAGATGGAGAATGGTGGCTTTAGTCTGAGTTTAGAAGCAAAGGAAGAGTAATTCTTCCTTTCTTTTTTTTGTTTCTGGTGAGTTAAAACAAGCCAGCACTAGGAGACGGAGCGAAGCGTAGTGTCCCCCTATTAAATCCTTATAATTGAATTTAGTCTTGTCATAATATAGTGTAGGAGAGAATAATATAGAAGAAATTTTATATTGTTCTCTTCTATTTCCACCTGCGGCCCACCTCACCACTCACTTCGTTCGTCGCCACCGCAGGTGATCATTCAGAGATTCCTCTGAATGATATCATGAAAGATGTGATTATGACTTCTTCTCTGTATGAACTAAAATTTTCTAATGATGGTGTATATGGGGTTTTCAATAAATTTAGGATTAAATGGTACAGTATATTTTAGTGAACCAAAAAGCATGAAATAAGATCAATATAGGTATTGTAATCAATTTATTGCTGAAATGGTGCTTTTTGCCATTCTGAAGCCTTCAAATACTTACTTGTGAAGAGGAGGACGCCTTCGGCCTCCCAGTACAAAGAAATTTTAACAATTAAATACTTATAATAATATGGAAAAGAAGATTATAGAAGTACCAGAAAACATACGGTACATTTCAGAATGGAAAGAGTTCAGTTTACCAGATCATCCTTGTATAATCAATAAAAAGATTACAGGTTGTGGGTTTACTGAATTTTGTATTACTAATTCAGACAACGTAGTTCTCTGTTCTCCTCGTAAAATTCTATTAGAGAACAAAGAAGAACAACATCATGACTCAGTACTATATGTTAGAAATCTACTTGAGTCTGATTTAATGGTTGATAAGGATTTAACTGTTGATAAAGCCTATCAAGATCCAACTGAATTTTCAACAGAAGAAGATAGAGAAAATCAAATTCTTGACATGAGAAAAAGTGTTGAATCTTATTTCTATCACTGTTTTAATAATGATATCCCCTGCAAGATCTTAGTTACTTACGATTCATTTCATATAGTAAAAGAGGTTTTATCAACATTAGGAGTATTTGATAGATTTTATACTGTTGTGGATGAGTTCCAAAGCGTGCTGACCGACGCCAAATTTAAAAGTAGCACAGAAATCGAATTCTTAGACCAACTTGCTGGTATTCAGAAACTGTGTTATGTTTCTGCTACTCCTCTCTTAGATGAATACATTGAGCGACTACCACAGTTCAACAAGCTTCCTTACTATGAGTTAGATTGGGAAACTAAGTGTCCTGGTAGAGTGTTCGCACCAGTTATTAATGTTCATTCATGTCCGAGAGGAATCCTCGGCCCGGCAAGTGAAGTAATTGAGAAGTATAAGTCTGGTGAATTTGAAACCACAACAACAAAAGTTGGTGATGAATTGGTAGAAACAACATCTACAGAAGCAGTTATTTACGTTAATTCAGTTAGAAATATCTGTGACATAATTCGTAAGTGTAAACTAACTCCAGAGAATACTAATGTTCTGTGTGCAAAAACTCCAGAGAATGAAAAGAAAGTAAGAAAAGCCTTTAATGTTTCTAAATCAGTAGAGGTTTTAGGTAAAGTTCCAACACGAGGAGAACCACATAAGATGTTTACTTTATGTACCAGAACAGTATATTTAGGAGCAGACTTTTATTCAACCTGTGCACGAAGTTTTGTTTTCTCAGATGCTAATATTGATTCTTTGACCGTTGATATTAAGCTTGATCTACCACAAATCTTAGGTAGACAGAGGTTGGCAGAGAATCCATGGAAGAATAGGGCTGAACTGTACTGTAAAACTATAAAGTCAGGTAATATAGTAACTCCAGAAGAATCTCAAAGGATTGTCAAAGCAAAGGAACAGGAGACTATTAATCTTCTGTCTGTTTATGAAAAAGCAAACGATGAAGAAAAACATTCATTGGCGAAGAAGTACCAGAAGGATGCAAAATCTTCTAACTACAAGAGTGATTATGTTGCTGTTAATACAAGAGGTGGAAAAGATCTAATACCGGTTAAGAATGACTTGGTTATGATCAATGATGAAAGGGCCTATAGACTCCAACAACTAGATTACAGAGATTTAGCACAGGTATTTACTTCTTTGGGTAAGTCCGTTTCTAGCGGAGATGAAATAAAGAGGATACTATTAGAGCTTGATGATATAAAGTACTTTCATAATAGGATGAGATATTTATATAGTTTGAATATGACAGATGAAGTTGCTAAGGGAGTCTTAGATAATCTCAGCGACTCAAGCTATTCAAAATATTACTGGACTATATCATCTTCCCGGGCCGGTACACTAAACTATCAGAAAGGAAATCTAGAGGCAGAATATAATTCAATTAGTGGAAAGTACTCCACGATAGATTTAGAAGAGACAATATACAATACGTTTGAGGTTGGTAAAAAATATCCTAAAAACAGTATCAAGGCCGAATTGCAGAAAATTTATGATAAAAATAGGATGACAAAGACTGCCAAAGCAAATGACCTAGAGGAGTATTTTGTTTTGTCAGACTGCATGATAACTAACAAGGAAACTGGCAAAAGAGATCATGCATTTGAAATAATTAAAAAGAAATAGAGATGTTATACTTACTAAGATCATATACAAAAGATGGTTCTATGCTTAAAGTCGGGTTTGCGGAAAGTTACAAAAACAGACTACGCCAGTATCAAACAAGTAATCCAGGAATTGAAGAAGTTAGTAAGAAAGATGGAAAATTTGTGGACGAAACCATACTTCATTTATATCTTCACTCCTTAGGATACGGAATTTATAAAAATGAGTGGTATGTAGATTCTCAAATTGTAATTGATATATTTAATATGCCAGCTGAAGATATTAATAGACTTGCATGGGATAATAGAGATAAAGTATTTAGTCAAAAAGGATCACTAGAGCTATCTCATAAAAATGCTGCGGTATACTATGCCTACAGTGAGCTGTTAAGCTTATTTGGTTGGGGAGGATATTTTTGTTCAGCCGATGAACTATTTTTAGGAAAGATTGATGAGGTATTAGATGAACAGAGGATCAGAGCTGGGGAACTTTCAGAAATAGCAAAAGAGATCCGACAGTCAACAATAGACGAAATTTCTGAAGATGTAAAATCTCGTATCTATTCTGAGTTTGAGGTTGGTAAACGATATGCTAAGTATAAAATAAAAGAACAGCTATCAGTTATATATCTTGAATCAAATTATAATAAGACAGCACAAGCAACGGACTTAGAGAAGTATTTTGAAATTCACGACTGCTCTGTTCATGATGAGAGTGGAACAGGAAAATATAAATACAAGCCTGGTTTTGAAATTATTAAAAAGAAGTAAACCCTTAAGAATAGAATGAAGTATACATTTGATTCTTGGGTTTCAGATAATCTTAATATTGGAAAACTTAGGGACCTCTTACTTGCTTGGATTAAGGATGAGTGGAGAGCGGCCGACGAGGAAGCAAAGAAACGGATGAGCGACATAATGGAGATAATATTAACACAAGATCTAAGAGAGGTGTTAAAAGATCCTAAGATTGTCTCATTTGGTCTACTTGATTCGGCTGTGTTCTTAAAATCGCAAATAGAAACAATATATAATTCAGGGCGGACAGGGAAGTTAGAATAAATAGCTCCCCTGTCTCTTTTCCTTATTTATGTATGATTGACGAGAGAGAAATAGTAATAGAGTTTAAAGAGATTGATAAAGAAAAACTAGATCTTGAGGCTTCTTTGGCGGCTATGCATATGTGGTTAGAAGGAGAGAATCATATAGAGTTGATGAGGCGATTGTGGGAAAAAGCAAGGCCCGACTCTAGAATGACTGAGTTCTTAAGGTCAGAGAATGCCACACCACAAAACATAATCGGCCTAATCTCTCATCTAGTTCATAATAATTTCCTAAACGAGTACAAGGCAATTCTATTTTTGATGGATATGTCGGAGGAGGGAATACAAAAAGTAATCAATGGGGAGGAGGACTTTTAAATGATACCGAAAGAAGAGCTATTCCTTGGTGCTTGGGTCTGTGTGCCTGAGCTTATTTATGATTATGGCCCAGACGATTATAATTTAGGTTATGTCCAGATTACTAAGCTAGAGGATAATGAGGTATGGACGACTGGGCTAAACGAAATTGGTTATAATGAGATCGACCCTATTCCCCTTACTCCCGAGCTCTTAGATAAATTAGGATTGACAGAATTTGTTGATGTCGCCTTATTTGATCATGAGACTGGGATGCAAAAGGATGATTACAAAGGAGCGGGGAGGCTGGAGAGTTTTCATGAGTTGCAGTACCTAATGAAAATGATACACGGAAAGGAGATTGAGCCATGACATCTGAGGTAATATCAAAACTAACCGACTTTATATTGTGTTCCGGATTTAGCGAGGAAATTACGGCCGGACTTAAAGATATAATAGAGGTTCTTAAGTCGGAGAAGAGATTTTGGGTTGCTCGAGATAAAGATGGTGAGTTATATTTATACGATGACCTACCGAATCGAGAAGATAATAATAACTGTTGGGGAGGAAGTAGAAGTATGTATGATCTTCCGGCCGACCTATTCCCCTCGCTGACTTGGGAAGATGAACCAAAATTAGTAACCTTAGGATTATTTGTAGTCGATGATTGAAAAACTTAAGAAACAGATTGCAGATTTAGAAAAGAGTCTGACCGATAAGAAGGCTGAATTAAGAGAAGCAATTAAGGTGGAAGAGATAGAAAAATTAAAACCTCTCCTCCATGGTTGCTGTCGAATTAAGTCTCATACCTCTATCGCCTACCTAATTAATATATCAGGGATTGAGATAGATGATTATGATCCCGACTACCTTGATATAGAAGCAGAGAAGGTGATAATAATTGAAACTGACCTCCCGGAGATTAATATAGACGAGGATTTCTTTATGTTTAACCCGGGGACAGACAGGATAGAATCAATGCCCGAGGAAAAAATTTGGGAAGTAATTGGTAAAGATATAAAAGAATGTCTTGGATAGAACTTAAAGGAAAGTTGAAGGTTGGTGAGTGGGTACAAACAACGCAAATCCACTCTCATCCGGCAGGCCTTGGTTATTTCGAAAAAGGCTCGCTAGTTCAGGTAATTGCAGTTCACCCGATTGATGGTTATTCAATTTCTGACATATCGGGTCATGTTGTTGAAAAAATAGGTTGGATAATATGACACAAGAAGAATTTTTAAAAGAGTATTCCGGGAAATTCATTGAGATATCCGGACATGAGGTAGCTTGGTTATTTGAAGTTTCTCGGGCAGATTTTTCTAAGGGGAATGAAAACTTCTTGGGCTGGATTGGTGCTAAGAATGTTGTCCTTGGAAATAATATTGTTATCGAGAAGTATTATGAGCCAGGTGAAGGAAATGACATCATACTTAGACCGGAGGATAAAATAATTGTCTACGAATCTAAGGAAAAACTAGAGGAGAGAATTTTTGACTATCTTAGAAATACGATCTTAAAGTATGAGGAATGCACAGGAAATTGAGAAGTACCTGAGAGAAGAAGCGCTGCCTGATAGTTGGAGAGAAGAATTCATTAACCGGCTTGAAAGTAATAATCCTGAGTATAGTGGGCAAGGAATAAATTTAACTGACTATATAAAAAGGCACGTCAATAATCCCTTTAATATTGTCATTGATGCTTTTTCATGGGGCAGTGGTGAGGAAAGGGATAAATGGGCAGTCTATAGTCAAAGGTTCATAGATTGGCTTAAAGGATATCCGGATACAGCGAAATGGCTTTATCGGCTGGAATCTACAAAACCTGATTCCGGCCTATGGTATGACTCGCGTGGATTATGGTGTTGGGATAAAAATGGAATTGGTTGTCTCGGCGATGAGTGTAAAACCAAGAACCTACCAATGAACTATGACGCGAGATATAAGAGATACGGCCGGGATTGGTTTTCTTCCTGCAGCCGAAAAGAAGACCTCCTGCATTGGTACTCGAAAGAAGATGCCATGAATTTAATATCACAGGGATTTGTCTTCACTCGATATCTGGCCACCGAGTTTTATGAATATCCACTTGAGACTACTTTCATAAAACACACCTGCTTAAAGAGAGAAGTAATAGATTTTTCAGAATTATGGGAATAGCAGGAACAATTATCTTGGTGGTTTTTATAGGAATTACTCTTTTTGTCGGGATTGGAGTCTGGATTTATGCTCTTAAAAATGATATTCCTATGACAATGACTCAGTCGGTAGGGAAGATTATAAAAGAGGCAGAGGAAAAGAAAGAAGAAAAGAGACAAGAAAAAGTATACTCAGATCTAGTTGAGGTAATAATGAAAAAAGCAGAGAAGGTAGAATAAGCCTTCTCTTTTTATTCCGCCTCTAATGTCTTAAAGGCCTTATTAATAGACAAAAACATAAAACAAAATGAGTAAATTAAGTGGAATGACTACGGTTACGACCATAGTTAATAAGCACACCGGAGCACGTTGCAAAGCAGCTCCAGGTTTTACGCTGGGTGGGGAACAAGCCTACCTGGTCAAAGACGGCGACCTGAACAGATGCGAGTTGGAAAACTACAGCATCGGTCGCGCTAAAGGTTATGTAGAGGGTTTAGTATGCGGCCTGGCGCTGGCCGGTATTGTCTGCTTGGTAGTGGGCAACAAGAAACCCAAAAAGCATCATGAAGAGGAGAAGTAATTCTCCTTTTTCTTTTTAAACTCTTATGAATGAATATGAGCTTTTTAGGAATATTTTGTACAATATTATTTAGCTTATTATTTGGAGCTGGGATAGGAATTCTTATTATCCTATCCATTCAAAAACGAAAGTACAGATATTGGTTAAAAGAGAAAGAAGAAACTGACATAATTGGAACCCTTGGCATACCTGAAAAATTTGCAGAGGATATAAGAAGGAGCTCTTGTCCCGTCATAACAATAACGCCAACTAAGGTTTATTACTCTTGTAGTATAGGAACAGTGCCAAATCCTATTGTTGGTGGAACATTTAGTTCTAATCTATCAGATTTTCGCGAAATTAAAATAATAGGCGAATTTGTTGATGGATTGAGATTATGTTCAATTGCTTTCGGAGATAAAGTGCCAGTTCAAGGAGTGATAAATATAGTAATCTTATGATAACAGCTCTTTTAGTTATTTTATGTATAGGAGCAGGAATTGGGATTGGATATCTTCTATTTGATTCTAGTTTCAGTAGAAGTAGAAAGAAGATAATGGTATTTGGTACATTAATGATACCGTCTAGAGAAGTAGAGGCGTTAAAAAATATTGAAGACCTTACTATATTTATTGGTGAGCCCGGCAAAGGCGATGGATGTCACATTTATGCCGTCCAAGGACTGAATGTTCGTGAGAGTGGGTATGGTGGGTTTGAAAGCGGAACCAGAGAGAGAACTATCTGGGGAGCATCTTTTAAGCCTGCCAAAGATGGTAATGAGTTTAACTGTATCGTTATACCAGGTAATATAACTGAGGATGGCATAATAACAGCCTCATATGAAAGGACTCGCCAATCATTTCCGAGACCTTGTTTAATCAATATAATAATATTCTAATATGGAAAAGAAATTAATGAGAAGCAGAACCGATAAGAAGATTTTCGGAGTTTGCGGAGGAATTGCTAAGTATGCAGAGATAGATTCGACTATAGTTCGTTTAATCTTTGTGGCTAGCTGCCTTGCATTTGGGTGTGGCTTAGGTATTTACTTAATAGCTGCCTTAATCATGCCCGTTGAAGAGGAATAAAACCTCTTCTTTTTTATACCGTCTAGAAAAACTTTAGACTCTTATTTATGTAGAGAATACCTAGAGAGAATAAGATATGGTTAATACTCTACAATTTGTTTAACCTACTAATCATTAAATACAATGAACGGTAAAGATATTATAGCTGGCCTTGGCATGATAGCATTAGCTGGCCTGGCCGGAGTTGGAGCTGCTGCAGAAGCGGCCGAAAGAGAAAAACGCGAAGACGCATCAATCGGGACTATCAATATCCCTAGCGATGAGATGCGTGGGATCCAAGGAAGGAGAATGATTCTCCAAATTCGAGGATCTGAAGTACGAAAGGTCGACCCGTGCGATTTTATTAGCACGGCTTGGCTTGTATGGGGTGCAAAATTCCGCCCCTACGCAGGAATGAGCGCCAGTCGTATTGAGATTGACGCCGTAATCAAACCTGGAGAAACAGTTCCCTGCCGATATTACATCGGAAAGGAGTCTCATGCCCGAAGGGGTTATGTGACTATTATGGAAACCTCCAGGTGGTAATAAGAACAGCCTTTTGGCTGTTTTTTTTGCTATTCATAGACCTTTAAATTCTTATATATGAGCTTAGGAGAGGGGTCTGCAGAAAACCAACTCTCTGGGTTGGAGCCAATAATGGATAATCCTGAGGAGAACCTCCAGCCGACTGAATTGAATGGGATCCTAGACGTAGGAGCAAGTAGCTTCAGTCAAATTTCTTTTTTTTTTCTTTTAATGCCTTATTGATATGATTACGAAAGAAATATTATATAATAGATTAGTTAAAGACAGTAGGAGAGCAATGATTATAGGAGGGTATATATTTCCCGTTAAAAAGAACGTGGATAAGTCACACACCTTTAGAAGCGAAAGAGAGTCTGGTATAATACAATCACATTCTACTCCGAATGTTTCAAATTTTCTTGATTTACTACATAACAAACTTATAGAGTTGAAGAATGAAATAGTTTATCCAGAACTTTTTAACTATATTGAAGAATTTCCAATTATTATCAATTCAGAAATATATAGGGTTGTGTTTGGAGAAGAACCAAAAGAAGAAAGTTGGAGAATTGACTTAATGTTTCCCAAACTATTTGTGGCATTTGAGGCTGACTCTATTATGTATCATGATGAGACTTTTGATATTAAACGAGACAGATATATAAAATACGTAACTGGATGTACTAGTGCAAGAGGACACTTTGGAACCAGTAATGAAAAATATTTAAAAGAGAGATTTGAAGCCCTGTGGACAGATATTTTATACCCAGCATATAAACAGGCCACCTCTTCTGCAAAAGTAAAGGGGAGGAAAATAAAAAGTGACGAGTCTGTGTTTGATTCCGTAGCAATTGATAACTCGAACTATATTGTTGATCAGTTTTTATCTGAGAGAAGTAATAAATGTCTTGTTGATTTCTACAACAAATACTTAGCAATTAAAGAGCCCCACTATCATTTTGAAATGGACAGTATGTATCTTAATATTAAAGATCTATCTAAGGAGGATAAGAAGCTGTTTGACAATAAGATAGACTATTTTGAAGACAAGCTTAGAGACTTTATCAAGTATATGTTTGACAAAGATCTAAAAGTTATAAAGCCATAAAATTCTTATATATGTACAATGTGAATATATTTGCTAATAGGACAGGTCAATTAGAAAAGAAAACCGAGTTCTGTGGGTACCAAGGAAACACTCGCTAGATCGTTGAGGTGTGGAGTATCTTGATATTTGTTCGATGGCCAAGGGGAATCTGGACGCAGAGGAAGTAGTAGCCTGAGATCGAATTTCTTTTTTTTTCGCCGGATCAGAGACCACAACTGCCTTATTAATGTAAGAGAATACCTAGAGAAGATTTTGGTTAAGACTCTTACATTTTTGTTTAATTTTAGCGTAATGCAATTATGATAGACGAAGAATTGTGGGAACTGGATACCCGCGAATGGAAAGCGGACCAGTTCGAAATAGTGGCCTTCTATGGCTACGAGACTCATCCGGCAAGAGAGACTGTTCTTGCTAAGTTGAGCTTTTGGGGTAGAGATCCGGAAGGAAACCCCACTCTTGAAGATCTGTTCAATGATCTTTACAGAAAATGCGTGAACATCCTTGGTGGTGCTCCGTGCAGTGGTGATGATAACAAGATCGCCATAGAAGTTCTCGACAAAGAGAACGACAATAAGCAACTTTATGTATGCTACTACGACTTTACGTATTACGTAGCTACTGAACTTAGGTTTCCCTATAATGAACCTAGGCGAATCGAGATTAAGGAGAAGTAATTCTCCTTTTCTTTTTTGCTCTCCACGGGCCTACAGTTCCTTATACATGATATGAATAGTAGTGTCAAATATTATATAGGTGATATAGAACCAGAGCCCGGAACTATCTTTGTATTTGGTAGTAATCCAGAGGGCAGACATGGTGCTGGAGCTGCAAAAGTGGCTCGGCTTAAGTTTGGAGCTATATACGGCCAAGGTGAAGGATTGCAGGGAAATTCTTATGCAATCCCAACTAAAGACCTGAGAATACCTGGCACAAGATCAATTAGTCCAGACGATATAGTAGAAAATATCAAGAGGTTTTATAATTGTGCCAGAGCTAATCCAGACCTAAAATTTAAGATAGCATATCGAAATACTTATGAAACCAGCTTAAATGGATATACAGGCATAGAAATGATTGCTATGTTTATCTATGCTGGGCCAATTCCTGACAACGTATATGTATCAGAAGAATGGGCAGAAACGGGACTTTTTAACGAGAATATATGAGAGACAAGTTTAAGAAGTTTGGAGGAGAGGGAATAGAGGATGTAGTAGATTATGTCAGAAACTATCTCTCTCAATACCCAGATGTTGAAGTAATGGTAGGAACAGATAGCCAGAACAGAGGAGACATAACGACCTACTGTACTATAATAGCTATGTATCGACCAGGTAAGGGAGGTCATTGTATTTATAGAAAGTGGAAAACAAAGAAAGTAACGGTAAGATCAGTTCGTCTTCTGTCTGAGGTTTGGGCTTCTGTTGAGGTTGCTAATCTTCTTCGCGATTCTGGTGTAGTGATTAAATATATAGACATCGATATTAACCCCAATCCAAAATTCAAATCTTATGAGGTTTATTCTAGTGCTAAAGGTATGATAGAAGGACTTGGCTATGAATGTAGATGTAAGACCTTTATTCCATTAGTTACTAGTATGGCGGATTGGGTGGTTAAAAGCTAAAAAAAAAGAGGAATTTTAATCTTCCTCTTTTTCTTTTCTATAGATTGCCATTTGTTTTCGTAGGTCTTTCTTTGATGCTTTGTCGGCTTTCTTTAGTTTCTCAGCCCGATGTTCTCCTATGTCAAAGTTCTGTCGGTCTGCCTGTTTCTTTAAGCCTTCTGGTACATCTTCCCACTCAACTAGGCCATGTTTATATTTGGCCGCGGCTTTTTGTTTATAATCTTTTCCCATAGCTATTTTATTTTAGGGTTTTCTTTATAATATTTCAATTTGGCTTGATCTTTAGTCGACTGTGAATACTGGTCCAAAGTTTTCAGCCACTTATTGAGAGCCTTCCGTGTTGTGAATTTCTGAGAGACAATCATATTATATAGCTCATACACCTCAGCTAGTGGTGCAATATTTTTGTCCTCTCGATATTTCTCAATTAGTTTATCAGTCGCTTTTCCTTTTCCTTTATATGGATGTGATGAAATATGATATCCACAACAAGCCGGACAATAGTAGACTCTCATTTCTCGTGTTCCATCTGGGTTAACTTCCTCTTCATTAAATTTTAGAAAAGTGTTTGCCTTCTTTTCTGATTCAAAGAGCATTTTCTGTTTTCCACAATCAGGACACATTACTCTACTTTTTGTCGGTTTCATATTTTGTATCCTAAGTTTCTAAAATAATCTTTCTCATTATTATCCTCTAGTGTTGCTATCTGATAAGTTAATAGTTTCCCCGCTACAGATTTCAAGTACTCGAGCTCCTCTTCGTCTATTTGGTTTAGTGGTCTACATCCTTTAAGAAACTCAGCGAATCTAGTAGCAAAAGTGATATCGGAAACTACTCGATTGTCAAGAATTGGATTAATAAGTTCTTTCTTCTTGATTATCTTTTTCTCACTTTTCATTTGGGTTTTCTTCGTCTTCATCTAGTTCTACGTATTCTCCTGTGTCTAGTCCAAAATTAAAGTATTTCAGTTCCCAAGTTTCTTCCCAAGTTGTTCCATGATAGATCAACTTAACTCGAACATTATCTGTTTCTGGATTAATGTCTAATGGAATAATAGTACCTTTGAAGGCGTACTGTGTTCCTGTATATCTTTTTCCTACCTCAACCATAATTTTTTATATATTTTATGTTTATTATTTTTAAAATACTTTATATCATATCCTGTACATTTAATCCTAATAACCATACAGGAAGTTATATGTAGTGCTCTAACTAGTATTCTAGTATCAATATCACTTATACAAGAGTCAGAATCTTTAATAACAGCTTCTCTTACTTTTACATTATGTAGTTCGATTACTCTCCTATCTTCAGACTTTCTTGGGTTATCATAAATCATAATAATGTCCGCGTCAGTCAGTTCGTAAAATAATCTAGAATCGAGCTCTACTACAAGTTCAAACTGAAATTCATGTTTTCTAGTTTCATTAACATCAATTAGTCCGTAAGCTTTGTGATTGTACCTAGCGTAACTAGTAAACATTGAATTTTCTTTTTATTAGTTTTGCATCAGGAAAGTAGCTATATCCGCAAATTTCTGCTTTTTTAAAAAAGATAGTTATTCTTGGTTCATATGCCTTCTTTCCTATTGTTCCTCTGGCGTCTATCATAATCCATTCTTTAGATGTTGAATAGGATTTATTTGAGACTAAATTAGAAGATTTAAGAACAACTCTAAACACCTCATCACCTGTCGGAATAATGCCATAGAATAAGCTCGCCTCGTGTTCTGTTTTGAATTTTACCTGAATAGAGTAGAGGTTGTTAGGTATTTCAACGTAATCTATTTCAAATCTTAATCCTCTATACTTTATATAATTTTTCACTCTCATTAATAAGGAAAATATAAAACCTTAATAGTGAATATGAAGTTTTTATTACAGAAAGACGTATTATTTGATTTTATATTTGAGCTTCAGAAATCAAAAGAGTGGTATGACTGGTGGCAACCTAAAGCATTTCCGCCTACCGTTGAGTTTGTAGATTCAGGCTGTTCAAAGGATATATGTCCAGTCGGTAGTTTAGAGTTTTGTCTTGATTACTATAAACAGTTAGGGATAGAGTTAAAACCGATGAACATACCAGAAGATCTATGGAGTCGTGGAATAGGGTACGTATCTAGTGTTGGATCTGGTAAAAACACAACAATACCAGATTTTATTAAAGCACTCCAAGATAAAAAAGATCTTAGTGATGATAGAATTCACCATCTAATATATGAGTTCTCACCGGGCTGGTTTATTAAGTCCGAGGAAAAATTCAAATCGGAGGGAAACGGACACTATTCATCGATTGGAGATTTTATGAAGACCAAATACTATGATCCAAATGAGAAGTATCAGATTGGTAAATTAGAAAAGGGATTACTAGATGAATGGAGAATATTCGTATTTGATGGAAGAATACTTGATATAAAAAGATATGCTTCCGAAGATCCTAGAAAATTTTACCTACCGGATGACAAAATAATCGACCTAGTATTGAGTAAAGTAAAACTCCCGGCCTACAGTTTTGATCTTGGTGTTGTTAATTATGATTATGCAATAAGCAGTAGACCAGAGAAACTTAAAACGGTTATTGTCGAAGTTCATGACTTTTTCTCAACTGGCTTATATGGTTTTTCAGATCTAAAGTCTCTACCATATATGTTTTACCGCTCACATCTATACAAATTCTTATAAATGTATGAAAGAAAGATTAACATTAGGACAACTTAGGGAAATAATAAATGGAATTGATCCTAAGTTTGACGATTATTCTATTGGTATCTATTCTGCTGACAATGAAGTAGAAGACGATATCGTAGTAGACTTTCCAAAAGATCCAGTTCTTTGTCCAACGCCAGACAAAGAGAGGCAAGCAAGGTTTACAATTATTGGTAGACGAGAGTGGGATAAGATGATGGCTAAATTAGAAGAGTTTAACAAATATTACGAAGAAAAGTATGGCAAAAAAGAAGACTGAAAGAAAATTTGGTCGTGTTGCATACGGCCTAAGAGCTCCCATCATTAGAGAAGGCGACGACATTAGAAAGATTGCCGTTGATACTTTGCTGAATTCCGGAATTTCAATTAGAGACAAAGGAGTTTTCGCTATTACTGAATCTGTTGTTGCTCGGGCCGCTGGTTTATATGCTACGGTGGACGAAATAGCAGCAGATGTAAGAAAGAAGTTTGTCAATGAAGAAGGAAAATTTGGACACCTCGTTTTATGGTATCCTGTTTACTCTAGAAATCGATTTGCAATCTGTCTAAAAGGTATTGCCAGAGCTATGGATAAGGGAGCAACCCTATTTATAGCCGTCTCGCCAAAAGATGAGGTTGGCAATAAGCTAGTGAATCAAGTAACTGGCGTGGACATCATTAAGTACTATACTGAGATTTGTGAAGCTGAGGGAGTAAAAGTCTCGTTCTGGGGCAAGGACGATGGAGAATATAAAAAGCTCCACAGTAAACTAGTTCGCCTGGAAAACCATTTAGTCTGCCCGGTTAGAGATAATGAAGAGATAATGGATGCTCTTGATCTCGCTAAGGCAACTATTGATGATGATGGTGCATATAACTGCTATTCTCTTGCTGATATTCTAAAGGAGAAGAGCGAGTGGGGATTATATGGCAGTAATAAGTCAAGCGAGGAAAAGATTAAGCTATTTCCTCCGACTGATCTCTGCATGACTCTAGTTAATAATGTAGTTGAAGATATCAAGAAGGCAACAGGAAAAACGATCTATGCTATTGTATTTGGCGATGGGTGTTTCTTAGACAATGATAGCCAAATAAATGAGTGCCTAGACCCTACTCCTGCTCCGGGATACAGTCCAGAGCTTGCTAATATGCCTAGTGAGGTTAAAATTAAAAACCTTGCAGATGATAAGTATAAAGATCTAAGCGGCGAGGAGCTAGCTAAAGCACTAAAGAAAGAGGCCAAGGAAGCTGGAGATACAGCGGGTAAAATGATATCACTCGGTTGTACTCCAAGACATATGTATAATATTCTTCCAACTCTATTTGATATGTTAGTTGGAAGCGGATCTCAGGGATGTCCTTTCGGATACTGCGACGGATATTTTGATAACTACGGTGATGATTAAAAGATTGGGCTTTACGCCCTTTCTTTTTCTTATTAGTGTATGGAAGAAAATATTATAGATAAGTTTACACTGAGTGATGTAAAGAGGAAATATAAGAATATGTATGTAGTCTGGCTTTCATGGGACAGTAATGACGCAGACTACATAAAAGATTTCAGATATATTGATGGAGATGTGTTAAAGAACAATCCACTTCTTCAATATGTTCTATCATATCTAGGTGGGGGAGAGAATTATATTAAAGATCCAAAGGACAAAAGGTATAAATATGCTTATGGGCAATATGTCGATGAGGATGTAAACTTTAGATGGTTATCCAGATATTTATCAGATGCAGAGCTGATGTTGTATTCTGATTGGGGACCTTGCCACTCATTGGATAAGATAGAGATAACATATTTTAATAGTAATGGGGTAGAGAGTGGTGTTGTTGTTCCAAAATTCGATGAGCTATTTTCTGGTAAAAAGAAAAAAGAGGTAGTTGAGTTTATGACGGATCTATACGAAAAGTACAAGGACGAACCAGGAGCAACTAGTTTAATTTTATAATCAAATGTCAAGAACATATAAACATTCATATCATAGCAATCTTTTCTCTAATGGAGAAAGGGGTCATCATAACTCTTTAACTAGAGAATTCAAAGGTATTCAAGGGGGCTGGCTTGTTAAGAATACACGTGGACTTATTGATAGGAGGGATTATAAGTCTGATAGAAACAAGGGAATTAGAAAAATAATGACCCAGAAACGACGCACAGTAATGAAACGACTAACTAATGAAATTATTAATAGTCAACTGGAAGAAATTATATGAGAACTGAAAAAGACGAGATGGAAGAGCCTGAAAAAATAGTTCGTAGTTCTTTTGAAAGCTTTAAGAAATCTTGTGAGAATTATGAAGAGGTTTGTAGGATTGAGGGAATAGTAGACGATAAAACTTTTAAATCATTCTATAAAACCAAGATTTACTATGGTTTTCCAGAAAGAGGAGAGAAGTTTAAACTAGTTAGGCTTCCGGGCTATACAGAGTGGGTTGCGATCGATTATGGTCTGGCCGATATCATAGTTTATCTGAATGAACATGGCTATCCAACTAAGTATTGTTGTGAGGGACATAAGTATGAAAATTATCGGAGTGGCTATATCTATTTTGAAGCTCTGCCGGAAGAAAAACAAGAAAGGCTATTGAATCTGGCCTTTGGACTTATGTTGTCTGATCAGGTTTACATGAAAGCTGAGGTAGAGAATGATGAAATTACCCTAAGATTCAGGCCTAATATCGAAGATGAACATTCACATGACATGATGTTAGGAGCACTTCAACGGGTATTCTATGACTTTATATAAAAAAAAATAAAGAGGATTTTAAACGTCCTCTTTTATTTTCCATTGGCTATTTAAGATCATATATACTTCTTGCCCGTCTCCTTTATCTATTATCAGGTAGTCATCACCTGCATCATAAGCATATCCAATCACTTTCCCGCTAAAATCTTTCCCTAGTTCAGATTCAATTTCCTTTCCCCACGCACTTATAACTTTGGCCGAATAAGTTCTAGCCATAAAGGATTCTGACATGCCGGGGAGAATAAATTCTGGATTACTTAGATCGGCGAGTGAGTATATCTTTGTCCACGGCCCATAAAACATATCAGCATCTTTCTTTCCAAACTCTGCTTCTAATCTTCTCTCTATTTCATTAAGTTGCTCTCTAGTTTCACCTTTAAGTTCCTTGATTAGCTGCAGTTTTCTGATATGATACTTTTCAAACTCGGCTGCCCATTTATTCCACTTTTTTACCTCTTTGTCATATTCTTTTTTATTCATCTCAAAAATAAGGAATTTGCTGTTATCCTCACCCTTCTGCCTTATATATGTTAAAGAAATAAACAATGCCGATAGATAAAGAAGTATTAGACAGCTTAAAGGACTTATATTTCTGTGGTGATATCCATGGAGACTATAAAGAATTTGTTTGGACTATAACAAAAAGGTATGGTCTAAGAAATGCAGCCGTTGTAGTACTTGGTGATTTTGGAGTTGGATTTGATAAGACAATTTCAGATTTATACAAGTGGAGTGAGAAACGGCTGAAAGATACTAATGTTGTGATCTTTACAATTAGAGGAAACCACGACGATCCAGAGTACTTCAAAGAGGAGGACAAGTATTCATTCCCTCGTCTACGTTTTATGGAAGATCACAAAATTTACAACATATGCGGAAGGTCTATTTATACAGTCGGTGGAGCTAATTCAACTGATGTTAGCTATCGACTAAGCGTAAATCAGAATCTAGCCGCTAAAGGAAAGGATAGAAGAGTGTGGTGGCCAGGCGAAGATATAATCAAAAAGTATGATGATCTCCCTCCTAAAGCCGACATAATAATTTCTCACTCAGCCCCTCTATCTTTCCTGCCCGTCATTACAAAGTTTCCAGAAACACCAGATTGGCAATATGATAACATAATTTCCGAAAGAAAGTACCTTGATTATGTATTAGTTGAGGTTAAAGCTAAATATTGGTTCTATGGACACTATCATAATGACTACTCTGGATCTTTTGGGGATTTGCTCTATAAAGGACTAGGGATTATGCATTTTTATGAAGCACCAAGAATAAAAGAAGAAAACCCACAAGGAAGTATCGAAGAGGAAAATGCCACAAGTGAGTAGAGGAACTGAGATTAGTGCAGATGATGCGGCTAAAATTATGAGATCTGGTATAACGGGGAAAACTGAAGATTTTTTAAACGAGATCGCCGATTCCCTTATTGACCGATTAATTGAAAAAGAGCCGGAAGTTAGTGAATTAATTGCATCACTAGTCTACCGGAAAATGAAATCCCTCAACCTTGATGAAGCTATTAGAAGCACAGTTCAGAAAATAGCTGATGAAGAGTTTAAAAATAACATCATGGGGGTTATTAATATGAGGGTATGTAAACTTGAGGAGAGTCTACATATTCTCGAATCACAGGTTTACGGAATTACTAACGATTTATCTGAAGTTAGAACTAATTGCGGAAAGATCGTATATAAAGTAAATGATTGGCGTGGTGAAGATATCCAATTCACTAGCACCTGGACTTTATCTAGTCTAGTAGATAGAATAGATTGGATACAGAGTCAAATAGAAGACTTAAAAACAGAAGTAGAAGAGAATGAAAAATAAAGGCACAAACTCGAACAGCAATTTAAATGCAGCACAAGCTCAAGGAACAACTAGCATAAACACAAACTCGCCGATTAATGTTTCTGGCTATACAACAACAACGATAACTACTAGTACATCACCAATTAGTAGTGGATATTATTCAACATCAACGGTAATGGGCAGTGGAGATGCTTGGGATTGGGTAGCACCGAAGGTAGATGTATCAGATGAAAGTATTAAGAAGATTGTTGAAAAGATCTTTGATTCTGATGAAGACTTAATGCCGCTTGTTAAAAACTATCTCGTTAAGTATTTGGATAAGATAATGGATGAGCCAGAGGAGATAGTTAAGGAGTTGATTAAAGAAAAAGATGAAAAGATTAATCAACTAGAGGAACAGGTAGAGGCTATGAACAAGAAAATTGTCGAGCTAGAAGAAAAGATTGAACGAGAAAGTCGTGCCTTCGATCTCGGTGGAACTAGTATTGGTCCAGCCACTACTGAATGGATTTATGATCACAGCAATGTTACGTCAACTGGTGGATCATGGACGACAGGAACCTATTATGACGGTAATGATAGTAGCAGCAGTACATTATATTGTAGTGATCTAAGCTCTGTAGCAACAGGTTCAGCCAACATTATAAACTCCTTAGCATCAACAGTAGACAAGGATGCAAACCAAGCTTATACTGTGAAAGCTAGCTATGATGCTTTAGCTAGTAAAATTGAGCAAAGATTAAACGCCCTAAATACTACGGATGTGGGGAGCTAAAAACCTTATTAATGTGAGAAACCTAGAGAACTTATTTTAAATATAGGTTCTCTTTTTATTCTTTATTAATGTGCTTGAAACGGATAGCACTAGGATTATTATGATACACGGAAGGTGCATACACGGAATCATAATATTGAGATCTGGGAGTGATTAACCCAGCGTCGTCTGAGCGACGTAAAAATATGTATGGCTTGATAAACTTCATTATATTATATTATATTATATATTAGAGTGAATGAAGTTTGGGGTTGTTGTTAGCCTCACGCGAAATCATAAGCGTTGTCAAGTATAGGCTTAGAGCGGAAAGATGGTTTTGACATATTTGCCCGGCATTTATTTAATTATTTGTTGCTGGGCGTAATTAACAATTAAAATTTATAATAAAGCTGTATATCGGAAAGGTATACAGGCCACGAGTGGTTGCGATAGTTCGAAGAGGACTTTCTATAGAGATCACTCAAAGCGCGGTAACCATGTATACGTGGTGAACTGGGAAAGGATATCAGAGCTGTAAATCTGGTAGTCTGAGTACTGGGGCGTTAGCATAATTTGGGAGAGTGTTTACAGACCCGACTGCTAGGAAAAGTATTGGAGGTTAACTGAAAATACAAGGAATAAAATATGAAGTCAATCTGAAGAGGTGAGATGGATATCCTAGTATTATGCTAGAAAGACTTTATGAGAGAAGCATAAAGCAAAAAAAAAAACGAAAGAGAGCAAGGTATAACTAAAACATACCCTGCTCTTTATTCTTTCAAAGCAATAACCTAAAATAATATAAGATGAATGTAAAAGAAGTAGCTGCATGGCAGAAAACGCTAAACAGCATGGAAAAACAAAACAGCAAGAATCCTAAGGCCTTTAAGGAGTCCGAGATTCAAGCTGTACAAGAAAATGTCGCAAGGGCCGTCGAATTGATGACCACGGGACAGTATTCTGAATTTCTCGGCCATCTGCAGAACCTTGGTGTAAGCGCTAAGGATGCGATGACGCCGAAAGACGCTATTGAAATAGTGGCCAAGTTTGACAAAATTCGTGGCTACTAGACCATCTGGGAGTTATTCAAAGGCTCCCATCAAGACAATTATGTTTAACTTTTAAATTATAGGAGAAAACAACATGGTTAATTTTTTGCTGAGTCAGGGATGGAAAGTCGCTACCGTAGTTGTAGTAGCAATCGGATCTGTAATGGGTTCTGCAACTGCTGTGGCGGTTGCCAAGAAAGAGATCGACAACACCATCTCCCGAGGTGAGTAAGACTCAGAAAACCAAAACTAGGAGGGAATTAGGTAAAACCTATCCCTCCTTTTCAACCCAAAATAACAAAGATATGAAAGACAAGAAACAGGTTTATATCGAAGGCATGATTATTTGTGCCGCTAAGGTTGGTGCAGCTATTTGTGGCACCATACTGACTATTGGGTCTGGTGTAGTAGCCGGACGAAAATTTAAGACCTACCTGGAAGAGTATAAAAAGCTCAGGTAGGGCTGTAGTACGTTTAATACGTGCCTGATGAGATCAGAGTAGCAATACAAAGATCGAAACAGCAATATAAATTTGCCACTAAAGTTGGCGGAGACATTTATATTTCGAGGAGATAACAAACTTAAAATTATGAAAGAAGAAAATAAAAAGAAAGCTGTAAAAATTATTGTTATATCTGCTTCTATACTTGGAGCCGCTGGGATTGGTGTCCTAATTGGAACTAAGTTATCTAAGAAGCCAGATGCGAGTCAATTTGCTGAGCTGGTTAAAGAAAATAACCGACTCAAGGTAGAAAAGAAGCTTCTCAGTCTGCAACTTATTAGGAACAGAAATGAGATGAAAAATGCCATCCTAAGAATTGGACGGCTGAAAGAACAGATGGAAAATACATGTAAGCAGAGTTAGAGTTATGAGATACTTTGCGTTTAACGGCCCTAGCCCCCACGCATTTATGTGGAGAAATAGTGGCGGAAACCTTCAATATGCCGGACGGAACATATGTTTCACGGAATTGATAGGTATTGAGTTTGAACAAAGTGTTATCGATACTCCTGCCAGGAATAAGATACTGATGAAATATCCAGAATTAAATATTCCTGTCATGAGAACCGAAACTAAAACAGTTGATGATGTAGAAGTAGAAGAGAAAGTCAAGACTGTTTATGATGTTCAGATCGGGGACCATATCATATGTTTCTATACTGCCCAAGGAAAATATATCTCTAATAATATGGAGGAGAATGATGGGATTGTTATAGACGACTTTGAGGTAGTGGCCCCTAGTATGTAAAATTTTTATGTTTAACCCTTAAAATGCTAAAAAATGGCTGAAGGAAAAACAAGAAACGCTGACTGGTATAAGGTTCTGATTAAAAAAGTAGGAACTGAGACAGTCACTGGGAAAAAACTTTGGGAATTGGTCGACGAGACTAACGTTGAACTCGGCTATCCTAAACTTCCCTTAGGCTCTAGACATCTTGTTCTAGGGCGTTTACAAAAATCAGGAGAGGTTGATGTCATTACGGAGGGAAAGACTACGTTACTTTCAATTCGAGATACCGACAAACTGATTGCTTTCGTCGAAGATGATATCAAAAGAGGTGGGAGAGCGAAGAAAACCGTAGAGGTTAAGGCAAAAGAACCTAAGCCTGTGGTTAAAGCTAAGCCCACTCCAAAGAAAACCGACGATAAGAAAGAGGCATTTATCAAATATTTCAAGTGCGTTAGATGCGCGGTCAGATCAAAGACCGATATGCTTGACCTTAAGACTTGTTTGAGAGTAAACCGACTTAAACGGATACAACCTAAACATGTGCTTTACTGGGCCAAGGTAGTAAACAAGCTTGGTGTTTCGATAACAATGCCGCAGGTCCACAAAAATGGATCAGATGTCAAAATCGAATTCAAGAACCGAGAGGAGGAACTTTTGAAGATATGCAAATTTGGTGAGGAGAGGTACCCCGAAAACAAATCGGAGTTCATACCAGAAGAGGCATTTGGTTCCTCGGACACTGTCAAACGTGTCTATCGGGAAATTGAAGACAAGAAGAGAAAAGTTGAAAAGCCTGTTGAGAAGGTTGTCGAGAAGAAGAACGACCAGCACGAAATCAACAGACCAATCACTAATCTCGAACATGCGGTTATCTTTTATGCTGCCGAGTTGATTAGATCCGGCGGTATTGATAACTATGTCTACACGGCTGATCTTTGTGCTACAGTATCTAAGAGGTACGACTTGCACTTAGGTCGAAAAGAGTTTGAAGATATTCTCAAACTCGAACCTGAGATTAATCTTACTGCGTCCGCTGGGATGGCAAAGACTAAACTTAAGGATCGGGATTCATACGAGAAGATCAAAAAGGCACACGGATACGACGTCCAGAGGAAATATCAGATCCTGGCACAAATTAACATGAAGCCAGAAGAAATAACCTCTAGATTCCGCCGCCTTAGTTTCAAAGTCGAGTCGGAAATCGGACAGTTTGGATACATTTATAGTATTCAGTGTTCTCGATCTAAAGAGGATTTAGCAGTTCTTCGTCAACTGTTCTCCATATTTCGTGGGGATGATAAGCCGTTCACAGAAATTGGCTTATTCAACAGGCTTATGAAAGAGGCCAAGTTGGTTGAGGAGACGTACAATAATTCTGATAGGGATTATTTAGCTGATTCCGAAGCTTGGAGAGAGGCAGAGCTGATCCGAAAGCATTAGAAGAAAGAGAGGATTTCGGTCCTCTTTTCTTTTTGTCCTTATTGCCTTATTGGTGTATGAAAGAATTAACGATTTTTACAGTAAATAGTTTAGGAAAAGATATAGGTAATGGTTTTGATGTCCGATTTCCTGAAGCATGGAAAGGGTATCAAGATGGTATTAAAATTCTAGGGCCACCAGCAAAAGGGTCATTGATCTGTGGAGCAACTATATATCCGTCCGAGAATAGTGGGTTTATCTGTTGTACTCATTTCATTCCTGGCTCTCATTCCAGTGTTTTTGAATATCTGCATGCTCCTGAATTAAAAGATGGTCCCGCCTCTGCATATCCAAAATTTAGAGAGGCTGATAATCTAGAGGGCGTGGAGATTTATAGGTTTGTTGATTATGAAGCCTATATTCGTGGGATGTTTAGAATAAAAGAACTAGCTGGCCGGGAAGGATATGACAAAATTAAACTCATATGGTCAGTTGATGGAAGTCAGGAAGTAATAGAGGTTTTGACGAAAGATATATTTAAAGATTCACAAATAAAAGTAGAAATATGTTTAGAAGATCAGTACTGGCAGGAATATTTATTGGCTTAGGCGGTTTAGGATTTCTTGCCGTCGGTGGTGGAATTCTTGGGGCTATCATCTTTACTTTCGGTCTCTTGTGTGTAGTTTATTCTGGTTCTCTTCTTTTTACTGGTCGAGCTGGATATATAGGGACTGAGCTTGGATGGAAAGATCTCGGGGTTATTCTCTTAGGTAATGTCATTGGTGCTTGGTGGATATCTTTCTTGGCTAGGGGAGGTGGAGTTGGAGTAGATTATGCAGCAGCTCTTATTTCCGGCCGACTTGATATCCCTTTCTTCCGAGTGTTTATGAGAGGCCTTGGGTGTGGATTGATAATTGACATGGTAGTTTGGTTCTGGCGGGAGAAAAATACAATCATCCCCATTCTCTTCGGTGTGCCTCTATTTATCCTAACCTCTCAACTTCACTCGATTGCAGAACCATTTTACATTTTAACGGCCGGGGCTTTGAGCTGGAGAACCTTACTTTACTGGGTTTTAGTCGTCTTGGGGAACTTTGTCGGCTGTAATATTAGGAGATTTTTTATTCCGTCTAAGAAGCGTTAAAAGTCTTATTAATGTAATAGTAAAGATGAATACTGAATTAACTAAGGTATAAAGACTTTACGAAATATAAATGGAGAAACTATGAGAATTAAATCATGGTTTCTTTTCATCTCGATATAATAACAAATGAAGATTGATCTAATTAAAGAAGAGAATAAAATAATAATTGATTCTTTAGGTGTGGCGACGGAAGAAAGAGTCCGTGAAAAATTAACAGCCACAGAGATCAATAGTGAGGTAATCAGTACGGCAAGGATCGAAAGAGAAACCTACCGAACTGTTGAGAATGGTCGGATATTCATTTCTCAGACTATTAAAGTTATTATAGTCCAATTACCTCACAAAGTCTCAATATAAGAGACGACTTAATATCCATACGTTATAATTGTAATTTTTCGTCACTAAACAACTTGATAATGATTGAGAAAACTTTAAAATTTGAAAGAAGAAGACTAGAAATTAAATTAGTGTCTCTTTCGGAAATGGTTCAGTTGCTTGGTGGGGACGAGGTAAGGAGAGAACTAATCGAAAAGTATCATATTCCTTGTGAGTATGTGCCTGAGACTAGTTGTCTATTAGCGAGAACTGACTGTAATGGTCCCTCGCTAGCCACATACGACGAATACCTTGCAAGTGAACTGACCGACAAGGGACAGTTTACAAAAGAAGAAACTGAACAGGTGTGGAAAGAGATCTGCACTGAGGTTCAAGGACTTCAGTAGTTACTTATTAGAGGCCTGTTTTAATGGCTTCTTTTTTTTTACCGTCTCAGAAGCCTTTAGACCCTTATTAATAGAAGGAAATCAGATGTGTAATGCATCTGCAGGTGTCCAACATCCTTGGGTGAAAGTCCCGGAAAATGGTATGGGGAAGTAAACCTGCCTACACCCAGTAAATAAAGGCAGTAAAGACGCATGAAGAGGAACAATCTTAGACATAGTGATGAGCCAATCACATAAGTTCCTCTTCTTTTTTTTTACCGTCTATAGAGATTTAACTGCCTTATTAATGTAAGAGAATACCTAGAGAAAATTTTGGTTAAGACTCTTACATTTTTGTTTAATATAATTTACAAAATCATGGAACGTGAACGTATAGTAGAATTATTTAAACTTAGGATGGAGATGGAAAGCCTCAGAATAATGGCCGAACGAATCGCTGCCAATAGTACAAGGTTGGCTAATGATTCTAAGAAAATCAAAGAAACAGCCGACGAGTCTGATGATCCTGAAATCAAGTCCGCTGCAGCCATTGAGCTGTTTGCAATACTGATGGAATCTCTCAAAGACCAGGCTAAAATGGCCCAGATTAAGGAGAGAGCTGAAGAAATTAAAAAGAGAGTGGACAAGATAAAGGCGGAATATGACAAGGAACGAGAAGAGGCTGAATTGAAAAAGCTTGAAAAAGAGCTCGAATTTGTTGATTGGAACTCCCTTCTTAAGTAGCAAAAAGAAAAGATAGGACTAAGTTTTTTATGCTTAATCCTATCTATTTTTTTTATTCGGCCTTTAGATGTTGTAGCCGAAAATATCTATCTACACTATGAAAAGCCGTTAGAAAGTATTGTTTTCTATCGTCTGGTTCATTTGATAGACCATAAGAAATCATAATATCATCCAAGCTAACTACAGAGTCGGCTAGGACATGTTTTATTTCCTCTGACTCTAGATACTTCTTAACTGTCCCTGGTTTTAGTTCAGCCAAGGATAGGTGTGGTGTGTAATCTGCAAAATCGGAGGAAACATCATATCTAATTCGTAAAGCTTTATTGATTTGAGCCAGCCACGAATAAATTGAGCTGTCTTTCTTTAGCTTTAGAATCAGGTAGTCGGAATCATTCTCGAAACACCCAAGTTCGAAGACATCAAATACCGAGACCTCTTTGGCAGCATGAATTCTAGCCATTAGGTCATCATAGTCTTCATCACCCAGAATTGTTTGGATGTCTGATAATAGTTCTTTCCGGTCTATCTCTTTTCCTTGTGCATATAGTAAAGTGATGTGAGAATCAAGCTCAACACCGGTATCCTTAAGATCAGTCTCATCAAACAACGCCTTGAGACTGATAGGACAATCAAGATTAATTGCTAACATTAAGCAACTATTAAGATTCGTTTCCATTTTAATCTCTTAGCGTTTTTTAGCTCTGAATTTATTTTTCATCGCCTCAATATCAGCTTTCACGGAAGATCCACCCTGCCTAAATCCAGTGTCCTGGTCAACCACAGTGAGGCCCATTGCAAGTAAATTATTGAGGAACAACTGGTTATCCTCTTTGGCTCTATCTCCACGGGCTGCATTAATATAAGCCTTGGCATTTCGTGATAGAAGAACTGATAGATCCTGCTCAGATATCTTTTGACCAGTAATTCTATATTGGCCGCGTCCCAATGACGGTGAATCGACATTAGGATTACTAATACCACCAGGTTGATAGAACAGAGATGAGGTAACTTTATTAGAATAACTAGGAATATGATAGAGTTCTTCCAAAGTCATCCAACCACACTGAAGCGGTTTTTCTACTTTTCTCATCTTTCCCTTCATATTTCTTAAGATCTCCTCATACTCGTCAGGTTCTAGATTAGCTTTTAGTTCTTCTAAGTCAGCTAATTCATCCTCAGGCATTAGAATATCATACTGAGATGAAACCCCTAATTCATCCATCATGTCTTGTACCTTGGCCGGCGTATAGTCGGAGAAGCAGCCTACATTAATATAGTAGACTTCTTCAATAGGCTTTGACTCATGTAGCTTTAAGAATTCATCTACCGTTAGATCATCATATCGGCCGGGATAGTACTTCTTAATTAGTGGCATGATTTTCTTTCGGCCAGTTGCAGTCTTCTTATATTCCTCCACTAAATCATAGATTCTGTGAATTATATTACCAAGCGACTGTTCAAGAAGCACACCAGCAATCTTACGGTTGATAGTACTATAAGGATTCATCACTACTTCCACTCTATTTTGTTTACCATTAGGTTCTACCATAATCGGCATTTTCTCATCTGGTACAACAATAGAGATAACACCCTTACCACCATATCTATTAGTAACCTTAGATCCAACCATTAGCTTAGTCTTCTTAATTAATCGGACTCTAATGGTATAGACAGCTTTATAGTCACTAGGATCAAGTTTAATTGGATCTAGTGTGTCGGCGGCTATATATTCAGGGAACTTGTCATAGATGATCTTCCTATTCTTTCCGTCTTCATATTCCTTGATTACCTTATCAGATTCATGTGCGAAGGTATAATCAGGTTTTTTGATAGATCTCGGAATACTTGGTTTTTCGAGCTTCTGAAACATTACATCAGACACCCAAGCTTCATCGATATTATTAGGAACAAGCTGAGATACTTCAACGGTATGCTCAGTTAAATCCATTCCTTCTTCACCAAATAAGCCACCAAGTTTTTCCGCTAGGGCTTGGTTAACGGCATCTAGTCTGGTTGTCTTAAATGCTGTTATAATTGGATCACCCGACTTTACTTTGGTTCCAATTGGTGCTACCCATTTTAGAGCCATATCAGTCTTCACCTTCATAACAATGTCGATAAGTGAGTAGTGTTTCATTCTCTCGGCATAAGACTCAGATACGACTAGAGCATCTTCATTAACTAATCCAAATTGTGCGGAGAATAGGACTAGTGTATTAAGGCCGGCTTTATAAGTATTTTCCTCTAATCCAACTGCACCAGTAATGACATCTCCTCGTTTTACTGTCTGACCTACTTTAACTTTCGGCGTGGTATAAACATCAACATCATTAAGACTCTGAATTGCGGTTCGTCTAGGGGTTTTTACTTCTTCGCCTGATTTCAGTTTAATATAGACATTATCCTCATCAATCTTAGTCACTTTTCCTTCATCATACTCAAATCTATCATTTAAGATATTAGTATGAAGCTCTTCTATTCTACCAGTATCTACTAGTGGTCTCTGTGCATTCGGGAGTGGAATACTCTGTTTAAGCATAGAGGTACCCATAGATATACGAACAGAATCAGTGTAATTAATGAAAGGAATACGTCTTGACACTATTGATAGTCGGTAGTCAGGATGTAAGTCAATAAGCTCCACCTCATCGACTGGTACCATAATTCTTTTCATCCTGTATTTAACTTCTACCTCACCTTTATCATTTGGCTTTAGTGTCTTTGTGTTATAGTCTACATATTCAGAAGCACATACCTTTTTATCCAAGTAGTCAATATACATAATCGTTATCTTATTGAACTCCTTGTCATATACATCAAACAATACTCTTTCGTTATCAGTTACATGAGCACTGACTGTTAGCGAGTTTTGTTTATTAGTATTTTGGTTAATTGGAGTATCAGCTAAGTCAATTAGATCAGACATAGATGAATTATAGGCAACTGTTTCAGGAATAACTATCTTATCACTTATACTAGCCAGGTTAATAGCATTTACACCAGGTGGAACTTGTAAGTTTGCTTCACCGGTCTTTGCTTCCTGGGTTCCTTTAAAGAATCTGAAGGCAAGTGTTGAGATTGGATTAAGATCTTCCTGAAGTTTTCCTTGCTTCATGAAGTAGGTTGCGATTGCTCTTTGTGCTTTAGAGAAGTTTTGACCATTTGAACTATGAAACATATAATTCATAAATCCGACAGGTACTGATTCAACTTGTTTATCAATTATCAAGTCTCTCAGTCGGTCATCTCCATACTCTATACACTCGTCAATAAGCTTTGTTGTGATGTAATCGGGATAATAGTCTAGATTAAGTTTAATTGCAAATTTCTTACTCTGATATTCACTAAGTTTTAAGACCTCTTTCTTAGGTCCCTCGATAGTATCAATCTTATCGTAAGGAATTTCAGTCGCCCTTAACAAAAAATTTCCCTCTTCATCAATTTTTAACTTTAGAACTTTCTTCTCGGTGTCGTATTGTCTCTGATAGTCGAACTGGATTTTATGATCACCACGTCCACTAATCATTATACGGCAATTCCAGTCAGGTCCAAGCTTATTAGTTGCAATTCTATATGACCCCTCTATAATAAAAGCTCCATCAATTTCCTTAGGGATTTCAAAAACGGAGTATAGGATATCTGGCTTGTCATCGATAGTATACTCAACTTGAACCCGCCAAACTGCTGTCTCGCCATTTTCGATATAATACGAACTAGGCTGGGGTGGATCATTGAGTATCTTCCAATTCATGCTAGTGATCTTCTTTTTACTATAGATATCTGGGTTTCTTAAGAATTTTTTAACTAATTCGCCCGCTCCTTGATTTCTAAAGTACTCGTTAAAATTACTCATTATAATAGTGTTTTTATATTTAGTTGCTTATACTCACAATCTACGGAGTCAAAAAATTCTTCTATCTCCCCTTTAATTTTATCTTTCAGGTCTCTCGCTTCTACATATTCCGCCATTGTCATTTCCCCGGTACACTTAAAGAATGCATCATAAGTGACTAGGAAATTGTATGTATCTCTGAGCTGATAAAGAACGAGTTTAACTGAGAATCTTTCGTATTTCTCTGGTATATTGTTCTTAAGATTTTCATAGAGAATATCACGAGCTCTAGACACACTTTCTTCCTTACTATCTAGAACATTGTAGGGGATTTCATATGATAAAGTTATTTTGTAGTAATTATCATATTCACTCATACTATTATAACTCTTCTATATTCATCATATTACCTCCGCCCTTATTCCCACCGCCGGATTTTGGAGTAGTTTTCTTGGCTTTGGTCGTCGTCGAAGGTTCTGGGGCTTCTTTATACTCCATTTCTTCGGCGGTATCTGACTGGGCGGAATATATAACTTCTCCGTCCCGCCTTAATGTTATTTCTATTTTTAGTTCTCTCTTAAATTCAGGTATATCAAATTCTATTTTCATATTTCTATTAATTTTGCCTGGGTTTTGAAGTTATCGCCACCCAGGACTTTATTACTTTATTTCTACCAGTGTCTCCTTATTGCCGTTATAAATATTTACTTGTTTCAATATCTCAGCAACACCTAAGACTATTGCAGAAACGGTTGATAGAATTTTGATAATATTTTCTACGTTCATTTAGACTTTAATTATCAAGAGTGTTGTTTAGTAGCAGTCCTAAGACAGTCTCAGTCATAACATCACCGGTAAAGTCAGCCTCACCCTTTAATGCTCTATCTACTGCCTTGCCCGAATGACCGAAGCTAAGGGTAGTATAGAATGACTTTTTACTTAAGATTGCTTTCTGGGTTCCTTGGTAGTCTATTTCTTCAATCTTCGCGGTGTCTGGATTATATTTCACACTCGTTAAGCCTCTGAAGATAAGCTCAATGATTTCCTCCTGAGTTGAATGGAGATCAGTCAGTTCGGATTTACCATTAGCTCTAGTGAACCCATTATCTGTTAACTCGTATAGCTGCTTCCTAAAGATGAGATAGATAGAATTAATATCATTACCAAAGTAGGAAATCACGTGCTGCATATTGATAACGCCGTTGCATATTCTATCATATTTCTTTACTTGCTCTCCATCAGCAAAATAGTACATGCAAAGAGGGTTATACTGATATACATCACTTCCTATATGGACCTCTATCTCGCCCGTTGGTGTTTCTACGTATTTGATTTCCCCATCCGAATACGCATAGCAGTCAGACACAACGACATTTTCTTTTTCATAATATCTCAGACCTTCACTACCCTTTGCCTGCATAAGTCTAATCATTGAATTTAACTTATTAATAGGCGAAACGGTATTATAGGCACAGCAGATATTTTCACCCTTTTCAAATTTATCCTTGCCCAGAGTAACTAGATTATCAGGTCTAGGGTATTTATATTCTTTTCCCCTTGACGTAATATAAATCCACCTACCCTCTTCACGGAATGTACAACTAGCCCACTTCTCACAAACTAGGTAGCCTGTTGTATCGAGCTTTCTTTCATGACCTCCGTGTTTAAGTCCTAGAGCAGACTGAGTAGTAGATTCAGTGAAGGATGTTGCAAATGATAGACCAATAGCTGTTCCATCAGTCATCTTAAACTTCGTTCCAATTAGATCTGGAGTAACTACATTAAGGTCTCCCTTGTTTTTAGTCACAATTGATCTGACAGGTACTAAATCGCTCTCACTTCCTCTAGCCAATTCTTTATCCGGATAAACTGTTCCATTCGGCGCAGTTCTACCGAGAGCTTTGTATCTAGGAATTAATAGGCCTGGATTGTCTGGATCTTCTCCATCTCGATAAACATAGTTATTTAAGACGAAGGAAATCTGACGAGTAATATAACCTGAACTAGGAACACCGGACTGCTTAATTGACTGAAGGGAACGGTTTTCAATGGCGTGGTAGATCATATCCTTCTCACCATATCCGCCAAGTAAGTTTCCTCTAGTAATTATCGGCTTCTCCTCCACTCCGGCGACAATCAGTTGTGGCATATTTAAAGCTGAGATTGATGCAATTTTAACACGTGCAGCCCTATTTAGCTCATCGATAAGGTCGCTCGAAAACTTGCTTTGAATCTCCTTTTCATACTTAGCATATTTGTCAGTCAGGAGGGCTAGCTTTTGTTGATCAGTCAGTTCCGTTGAGTCAGCTATCTTACAGATCTCTTTGTAGGAATCTGTATCAGTATCTACATAAAGAGTTTTATAATCAAAAGTGACAACTCCAGCCGCAGTTACTGCTTTAAGTGCTGCTTTCTGAATAGCCAATCTCTTTTCTACTCCATCCTCTTCATTATTAAGATAGGCAGATAGTTTTCCGGCAGCTTTAGCATCCATTCTAGTTCTTTCATCCTTTAAAATGTTAAGTCTGTCGATATCTCTATCGAGTATCTTAGATAATTTGAGTTTTCCGTAGCAGGTTATTTTGTTCTTGTAGTTTTCGGTTCCAATCTTACCATTAAAGGTAATAGGAGTTCCGATTTTAATTTTATGTTCAACTTCGCAATCTTTTAAAACATCGACATAGTTTGTATAATAATAGCGAGGATCGTCGAGCTCTTTTGCATCCTCTGGTGTAAACTCTGTCATGACGGCTAAGCCATTTAATGTTTCATGATTAAACGGGAAGATTGGTAGGTTGTTTTTCTTGTAAACATTATTATAGCGTGGAGACATCTTTGCATAGGTGTCTTCTGCTACATCTGGCGGAACCAACTGCAGGGCCACGGCGTCTCCATCGAAGTCAGCATTTAAAGGCTCGCAGACAGCTATTGGGAAGCCAAGTGCATATTCGTCCCATAACTTAACCTTCATACAATAAGTTGAATACTCATGTAGTGCTGGTGGTCTGGTAACTAATACCATCTGCTTCTCCGCATACTCTTTAAATAGTTTTTGTGTTTCCTCATTTAGTGCCTCTTTCTTTATCGTCCGAAGTGCTTGTTTCTTTGTGAAATTGAGCTCGTCGCAAAGATACTGAGCAAATCCTTCTTTGCACATTTCGTACATTAATGATCGTGGCACCTTAAGCTCATCAATAGCAATGTCGGTCGCAGGAACAATAGGACATCTGGCTGAATTCTTGGTTCTAACAGAGTAAAGATCACGTGCTAGATTCTCTTTCGACGTGTTCAAGAGTCTGGTTGACATCTTCTTACCGGCATTAATAAAAGCACGGAGAAGAGCTGTATATCTGACTCTCTCGCCTGGTGTCTTAAAGGAATCCATAACTTCGGCGTAGTTTACTGCTGCAGAATCCGGATCATCATCTTCCACACAACATAGGCGGATTAAGATTGAATACCAGATTGTCATAGGATGGTTGCCTAGGAGTTTCTTTGATTTACCTGTTTTGGGATCCGTCGACATTCTAATAGTAAACGGTCTCATGGCAGCCGGTAAAACAAGATAATAATGATTGATTAGTTTTCGATACTCTCTTTCATAGGATGGGAAGTAGTTGTGAATAATGTTCAGCAGACCTTCATAAGAACATTTAGACTCATCGGTTATAAACTCGGTTATCTTTAGTTCTTTAGCCTCTGGATTATACTCAAATTGGCAGGAATCAAAAACTTTAATTCCAAGCCTCTTTCCACCCTTAGTCGAGCTATATCCACCTCTTTTTAAATCATCATTAATAAACTCCTTGACAATTTTTGTATCTTTGAATATTTCTTCAAAGAGCGATAAAAACACCTCGAAGCGTAGATCATTGAGGTAATAGAATGGGAGCTCTATTCTTGCAAATCGTCTAAGAGCCTCTTCCCTAGTGAATACTCTACATCCACAATTAGGGCAAGGTTCTTTTGAGGGCTGCTTAAGATTTCCACACCAGCATCTATCTACATAAGGGGAGCCAAAGATATTAATATCAAAAACTCCCCCTGCATAGGGTTTGATACCTGTGTTTCTTAAGTTAATGTCCCTGTGATTAGTAACAACATGGTCCCGTCCTTCACTTCTGGTATAATCGAGAATAGCTTCATCGGTTAATAATTCAAGTGATACTGCCATAGTTTATTAAATGTTTAGTTTTTCAGAATCTTTCCAAATAATTGCCTTTGCTAGGTCTGACTCTTGTCTATTATCTTTGGACCACTCTTTAAATACTTGTTTTACATCTGCGATTGCTTCAGATCTTGTCTTATCCTTGAGTTTATAATAGACACCAGCTTCCCTATCTTCTACAACTTCAATTAGGTCGGATATTGCCTCCTGAGTAAGTGATTTAGACATATTAGTAAATCTAGATCTATACTTTCTGTAGAGAATAATATCGTCCTGAGTTAAGTTGAGGTCTCTGAAAGCTCTAAGGTTTCTAATCTGAGCAGGCTCTTTTTCAAACCAGGCGAGTTGCATCTTTCTAACAACTGCTGCAACTTCTGGTCTACCTGCTTCTTCATAGGCAACGGCTAGGGCTTCAACAACATCATACTTTGACTTAGTAATTTGTTGTAGGGCATGGGTTATTTGAGATTGATATTCCTCGGGCATGGTTGGGCAATTTGTTATCAGATCGTACATACCAGATGAGAACATGAAAATGATAAAAGCTGGTAGCTGTTTTTCTTTTCTCTTTCTTGAGTTTGTACTTTCCTTGGACAAATCTCGATTGGCTAAGTATGCAACGAACCTGGAAATTACGTCTCTAGCCTCCTGAGTGTACTTGATATTAAATCCAGTAGTATCAACGGAGTCGGCTTCATCCAAGTCCTGTTCAATATCTGCTCCACGAAGAGGTGTGTCGGGAGTATATACTGAGTTAACCATTCTATTATGACCTTGCTTTTGGAATAGATCCTTTAAGATATCAGATCTGGTTTTAGCTGAGGAGTGTTTGGGGTTGGCTTCAATGATTGTCATAGCTGCATCCTGAAGATATGTGTCTTTAGCATTCTTACTGGCTGCAATTATGTCATCATATGCACTCCTTAACCAGAATTCTTCATCTGTCATGTACTTTTCTGCTTCTTTTCGATCCTCCTCTCTTGTGGAACGATCGACTGGAGCTTCGTCGAGCGAATCAGAACCCCCATCATCATCGTCGTCTTCATTGGATGAATTACCTAGAGTGTTGTAGTACCCGGATTCATCGAGTTCTTCTCCATTATCTAGTAGTTCGTCTTCCATAAAATTTAAATAAAATAAAAGTTTAAAATTTATAGGCCTAGTCCTTTAAAATTCAAACTATGCCCTTTTCATCTCATTAATCAGGCATCTAAGGCGTGAAAATGGCGGATTGGCACATTTCAGAGTCTAATTCTCTTATTTATGTAGAATCTTAAAACTAGGAGAATATGAAAAAGGAAAGAAATGAAGTATTTGTTATAAATCAGCCACAGAAAGCATTAATGTCAATTGTGCTGATAGGTAAAAACGAATATCCACTGTCGGAGAAAATACACAATCGATTATATGAACTTTCTTGTATCTCTGACTTATTCTTTATATTTCATGACGAGGGGAATCGTGGAATAAATGAAGATAAGTTCTGTAATCTATATTCTGCTTGTGGTTGGATGATAGTAAACGATTCATTGCCCGACACGTTTATTAGAGCAGGCAAGTATGGAAATGAGATCTTTAAAAAGGCCGCCGGTTATTTAGTTGTCTCGGATGTTTATAGTCTCCCCGATATTGCAACTGATACAATCCAGAAGATCAATTCGTCAGGTTTATTACAGCCGATATTTAAAGAGAGACGACTAGGGACCGACGAATTTTACCAGATCTATAATTCCCCGGCCGATATTGTTTCAAAACTTACCAGGCCGACAGATGGATTAGATAAGAAGTATAGTATTTGGACATCTGACTCGGATATTATCTTTCTCCGGCCTGATACTTTTGTGAAATTTGAAACACTTCCGGCCGAATATATTAGATCTTTCTCATGGTCGGATATCAGGTACTTTATTGCTTCGGCTGTTAAGAAACTATTAATTGGCAATACAAACAGTGATATTTCTGATTTAGATATTGGCAGTCTATGAAAATGATACAACGAGGAAGAAACAGTAAATACCCAGAAAAGATAGATACGTGGCAGAAAAGTGAGAGAGATGTTCCTGACTGGTTAACCGATATAGCAAAAGTAGAGATGGTTGACCTAGGGAGTGGGCGAAAAAAGATTAGAATGAATGATCTTACGTCAGGGGGAGTTGAAATAATAGCCGCCGACGGACAGAACACACTAATTCGAACACAAAACGATTCTGATTATATCTGTTTTGGTGATAATAAGCTTTTTTCGTTGACGGAATCACAGATGGGTCTACTGTATAAACCCTGCGGAGATAAATAATAGTCTCCGCTTTGTTTCCTTAATTTTGAAGAGAAATTATAATATTATGTTTGTAAGCTTAACACCGAACGAAGATAAAATAAAGGAGTGGGAAGAAACTCGTGAGAAGTGTAAGAAAGAATATCCAGATACAGATTGGGATAAATACAAACCAATAACAGAAAAAGAGTTGACGTCGGATGATGGCAAGACTAAATACCCAGGATTCTACATAGGGGACTCCTATGAACTATATATGTTTAAAGAGTTTTCAAAAGACCCAACATATTTAGAAGAGTATGAGTTCTTTGGTTTAGATGCAAAGTTTAAGTCTCAATATGGCGTTGCTGATAATGTAGAGCAGATTATTGAATACTATAATAGGGAGTACTCTGATCCTGACCGAAAGTTTATTGTCTTAGTTACCGGGTATACTCTTAAAACTGCTGAAGGAGAGAAATTTTATAAACAGGGATCATACATAGGAAACTGTAGAAACAAGAATGGACAATGCAGTTCGGAATATAACCCAAGTAAAATAACAGAAGAAGTAAAAAATAATGGATATCTGATTGGATTTCATATTTATCCACTTCCAGGAACAGAACGTTATCCATCTCAAAAGTATAATATTCTGAAAAAGTATATTATGTGGGATAAAACCTATGTAAAGGGAGATTACAAAGTAGAAATACTTAGTCATGATCCTGGAAACTACTGGGAACGCAATGGAAGCGTTAAGATAAGGGTAACTAATAAAGGAAAAGTCATAGAAGATACTGAAACAGTCTTTTCCTTGATTAGTAGAATATATAACGCCCAGAGATTTAGTTACTTCTATTAAAAAAAAAATAAAGAGGGATTAATTATTTCCCTCTTTTTCTTTTTCGCCGATTACATCTTTGTCATACTGCGGTCCAGGTAATTGGCTTCTATACTCCGCTGAATCGACAGTATAAATTTGACCATTCTGAATTATAACTGTCTTCCCCAGCTTTGAAAATGTCACCGCGATATCTCCTTCCTCAAGACAGACTATATGTTTCATCTGGTTTTCGTAAGTGTATCAACTAATTTTAACAAAGTCGGAATTCTATGTTCACCATGCATAGACTTTATACATTCGGCTGCGGAGGCGGAGGAATAACCAAACCAAGTTGTATCAATATAGAGTGGAGTCTTTGCCGTTCCTCTATATAGTTTTGATATTCCTGGATCTTTATCGGCAGCTGAAAATCTACTTTTGGCAACTCCTATAATTCCAACATGATTTATTCCGTAATCCGTAGACCTATCAATTATGCCTCTTCGTTCTAGCTCATTCTCAAGATGTATGCCAAGACCTTCTGCTACTTTTCTATCATCAGTCATTGGTAAGTGAGCTAGTCCATCGATTATAATTGCATCAAAATCTTTCAGGTCTGGGATAGTCAGTAAGAGGTCTAACATACAAGGGAGCTCTCTTTTATAAAACTCCCCTGGTATGTATGGACCAAATTCATGAGACCAAGCTTCTTTTATTTCTAGTGGTTCAGAGTCATCCCAATTTTCAAAGATAACTCCAACAGTCTTAGCCTCAGTGTCGCTATAGTAATAAGTGTCTATAGCTATCTTTTTTCCCATTTAGTCGGATAAATCAATAATTTTAAACTTGCCCCAGTCTCCGATAGTATGTACTTTTTCATCAGAGTAAACAATAGTACTCCACTCTTTACCGGATTCTGAGAAGAATAGACCATACATATTTCCCTTTCTGTGTTTCAGTTTAAGGGTATGTAGCCTAATCCAGATCAAATCTCCATCCTCTAATTCAATGGCAGCACCGATGTTGTGAGAATATCTTAGGATCTGTCCCTGATCCTTAGAATCAGAAATAGTTTTAAGCTCTTCAAAACTCAGTGTGTCTCTTGAATCATAAAGAGTTCTGAGACGAGCGAAGAATAGCTCATCTTCAATCATTTTGTGGTGAAGTGAGACAGGCTGGAATCTTCTAAACATGCCAGTTTCTTCTGCATTAACAAACTCATATCCCTCTGGCTGGACCCTGACTTCAACTTCTTCGCCTTCGTTGTCTTCTAAAGAAGTACGATATTTAAGCATATTTGTCATTGTCATTGGGTCATGGTCATAGATAGAAACAAGTCTGACCATGCTCATCTCTGTGCTCCAGTGTGATTCTGGCTTTTCTTCACCTTCGGCTGGTTCAGTTTCCTCTTTTCTATAGGTGATCATAACTACAGCCTGACCAATGCACTTCATCAGTTCAAAGGCCATAGGAACATACTGATAACTACTGGGAACATACCCGTAATCACCCTTTAACTTTGATAATTCTGTTTGGTTCATAATTGATTAAATTTTTTATATCTTCTTTGTCGTCAAAATTAAACTCAACCTCACTATCATCATCTAATACTTCTATATCAAATGAAATAGTTTTATTAGTAGTATCTGCAATGATTTCATAGATTATATATTTATCATCATCTAGTCCTTCCATAGTTTCTCTACAATCATCAGGCAGAGGACCAAATAGAATAAATCTAGAAAACATTACACAAGCCAAACGAATGTCGTCCTTCCCATACTTCCCAGGTGCCAACGGAAGATTACATTGTATATCATCTTCTTCGTCGTCTGTCCACTTATATAGGACACTCCATTCATTGTTTATGAAAATCTTGATATCTTCCTCACCCTCTGTTAATCGAGGGAGGCTAATTCTTTCACCAGACCAACTCATTACAATTGGTCTATCCTTCTCCTCATCAAGAATTTTTACTAACATAGACAATTACATCTCCTGATTTACATACTGTAATTTTCTCGAGCACTAAATCTTCAAATCTTGCTTCATTCTTTCTAAGATACATTTCATTTTCTTTATTGTGGTATGCATCATAATAAAGACTCTGAATCTGCTCTATTAAATCATATAGAGTATAGCAAGGTTCAAGAGGAAGATATAGTGGATACTCAAAAGGATAATCAAGAAGTAAATAATCTCCCTCTTTCCACTTCACAGGATAATCTATTTGTTTAAAATCCTCAGGTGTCTTATATGCTAGTTCCAAACCTAGACCTGCTACATCGTCTGTATCTCTCAGTTTAGCAACACTCACATATGGGGCATTATTGGAAAGAAAGGTTTTATATGCTGTGCTTGATAAATTTCTTACCTCAATTTCTTTACCTTTCATATCATATATAAGAAAATAAAGCACTTATACCCGCCAATTCCTTATTAATGTTAAAATGGAAACGAAGAGAAAGATAGAAATTGTTGGAATTAGCGTTGCATTATTAATTATAGCTAGACACTTTGTTTCTAAATATCAGGATACTCTTAAGTACTGGAAATATCTATACATGAGAGAGGAAAAGTTCAGAACTTTGTATATTTCCTGTCGAGCTAAGAGCCTCTTTGCAAAAGGAGAAAAGAAAAAGAAATTACAAAAGCAGGCAGAAGTATATAGACGAAAGGCAATGTGGTATTTAGAAAAATTAGGAACAACAAATAAACAACAACAATATGAAAAGTAAACAACTAATCGCTTATCAGAGAGGCAAGCTGTATGTATCATTAGACCAGCCTGCAGAAAGGACTGAAGAGAGAAAGGCAAAATTACTGGCTCTTTCTAAGGAACTGTTTGATTTTGGGTATACGCTTTCACCAGAGGCTGTTCTGTATCTTAGTGAAAAAGATATGGAAGACGTCTTCAATGAGGTGCTTCCCAAGATTGCAGAGAAGTTTACTCCTAAAGGTACGAAATGGCAGCCGCTGTATCCTGGTTTTCCTGATCAGGTGGCCAGCATGTCTGAGTTACAGATGTGGGAGAATCAGCATGAGCTCTATGATACTATGGATTATGATGCCTTCCTGGCTAAGAATCCTTGGTATACTGAGGAAGAGGATAAAAAGGCACTTGAAAACGGCGCCCACAGACTTCTATCCCCAGAGGAAAGAGTTCTTGGTGTTCTGAGAGAAAAGGATATCCTGGATATCTTCAAGTCCATCCTCAATTCAGGTAATTCGCTTCATGTGGATACCAGAGATGAACTGAGATATCTCTTAGAGGAATATCCTGATTTTGAACTCCCCGAGAAGATTCCGTTTAAGGAGACCATGTGCGTTGTTATGGCCTACAGAAAAGATTATGAGGCCAAGGACATCAATGACATCCTGAGATATGGTATCTATCAGATGGGAGGCGATCCTGAGCTAGTCCATGTCCCTAAGAAGGTTAAGGCCGTTGCCTGGGAAAAAGTCCCAAGTAAGGACAACCTTGCATGGCGTCTTCTTCAGGCCCCTAGAAAGCTGAGAGTAGATATTCTCTCCAGGATCGAGAGCATCATGGGTAAGAAGAAACTTGCCGCATGTGTAGTCGACGCAAAGAGATTCTACGGCCATTGGGTCATGCTATCTGAGAGAGTTCATCCAGGCGAATACGAGAGTAAATTCCCGGAAGCAGCCCTGTTTTTCAGGACTCTGAAGTCAAAGCATCTCTCCAAGAAGTACAAGACTTGGAACTCTCAAGTTCAAGAGAAGTACAACGCCGGTGAGGATATCCTGGAAATCGCGAAGTTTGTGTCTGCCCGACCTGGTGAATTCGTTAGAAGGTTCGATAGCATGCTTCGCCGTGCTATGCCAGACGGAAGAGAGTCCGAAATTATGGATATCTTCCTGGATACGGAGGGCATGAGCAACAAGACCCTTCTCGAGCTAAGAAGCTATTATGAGAAGAGATCTAGCCGTTGCCCTAGAATGGTTTCTAAGAAGGGCACGTCATCAATGCACGCCCTAGAACCACTAGAACCCCTGCCAATTGGAATCGTTGACACTGTTCGCGAGTTCATTGAGAGAAAGATCCTCCTGAATATCAAGAATAGCGTTAAGGAACAGGATCTAAAAGATCAGGTCGTGTTTATCGATCCTACAATCAATCATATCCCTATTCCGTCAAGGATGAGAGATGCAGTTTATGCTATTCCTCCTTGTACGAGATATGACATTCCGGCAGAGAAGAAGTATCTAAGAATGTTCATTCATTGGATTCAGGAGCCCGGCAAGACAGAGGACCTTGATCTGCACGGATATCTCTACAAAGATGAACGTACTGTAGACATGGTAGGTTGGAATACTGGCCTCAAGTCCGGTACATCAACTATGCACTCTGGTGACGTTCTTAATCGACCTGGTGATTGTACTGAATTTATCGACATTGATATTGACAGGGCAATTGAAGAAGGGTGGAACTATGTAGTTATGGACGTTCATAACTATAAAGGCCGCGGGTTTAACACACTCCCCTGCTGGCTTGGGTTTACAACTCTGGAAGCATGGGAAGGAAGACAGGACAAAAACTGGAATCCTAAGAATGTTGATGTCTCTGAGAAAGTTGACGTTAATGACTCTAGCATAGCTGCTTGGATCTTTGATCTGAATAAGAGACAGGCAATTCTACTTGGAGTTGGCATGAGTGGTATTCCTATCAATAACGGAAACCAGAATTCAGCTCTTGTCCAGTTCTTCGCTGAGGAACCTAAGTTCACCAGCTACGACGTTCTTTGCCAATACTACAAGTCAAGAGGTGCTACTATCATTGACGATCCGACCGAGGAGCATGAAATTGATGTTCTTAAGTCAGACATCATCAACGACTACACCAAGGTCTTGGAAATTCTCGGATAAATGAAGAGAGTCTTTGTGGTAAAGATCGAAGGCAGAGAGGAAGAACTAGACGATATAACGGCTTTCGAAGTTTGTGAAGCTGTCAGGAAAGAAGTCGGAGAGTTAAGTATCTCTGTTAGCGAGAAAAAAGAAGAGGATTAAATTCCTCTTTTTTTTTATTTTATTAGTTTCTTTTTCACCGTATCTATACAAGATTGAAGATAGTCAAGTTGATTATTAACTACTCTATTGTAGTAGCTAACTGCATCTTCTTTTGTTTTAAATAGGTAATAAGCTTCACCGTGATCATACTCATAGTCCACAATTTCATATATGATCCTAGGTCTATCTAATCCAACGCTCGATTTAGTTATTATCTTAATGCTCTTACACTCCCTCGCCGCCCAATCTTTATATGTTTCTATTTTCCATACAACACACTCAGTTGGTAACGTCTTTAATGAGCACCTAGTTGGACTTTTTGCAAAGGATATTCTAGCAAACCAAACTACATCACCCTCTTTTAATGTTTTCGGATTTATCATATTCGTATCTTAAGTTTTTCAAGTTTTTTAATCTTTTTGTCAACTTGCTCTGATATATTCCCTATCAATTCATCAAAGCCGTTCAAACAATCAACTAGTAAGTCTCTCTTTGTCTCATAGATAGAGGTATATATACTAGTTCCATAACTCTCACAACCTACAGTCATAGATTTATAATAACCAAGGGACAAAATAAGTTCATTACTGCCAGAAATAGCTGTAATTCCATTCACTTCCCAAGGATACCAAGGAACACTTATACCACCATATTTTTTACTTCCTAACAATACATATCCAACTTTCCTACTACCACCGCCAGATACAGTTTTTCCAGCAGTCAATAGTATAGAAGTAAGATTGATTGGACCAGGATCATTATTTAAGTCAAGTGGATATTCGGATGAACTTAAACTAAATGGCTCTTGACAATATGAGTTAAACTGGCCTTCTTCTAGTTGACCTCGATACCACTGAATTTTCTTATCTATCTTTTCATTATATGCTTTAACTGACTCTTTCCAGGTGGCGTGTATATTATTATTATATGTTATGAGACCTCCCTTTCCATTATTAGTATTAACACATATCCTAAACATTATATCTGGATCGGACGTCAGTGGTGTTAGGTAGAAGTTTACCCAATATGGATCTGAGCTAACATTACTTACTGAACAAAGTGTTGGCTCTACTTTATATTTCGATCTTGGTGCTCCAGAATTAGTGAATGTTATATTATTATACCAAAGTGTCTGCCCTTCATAAATCCCTGTAATCATATTAATCTGTTCTTAAGATCATCTATAAATTTGTCCAAACCAGAGAGACACCTCTTTATTACTCTGTTATGATGTTTAACTGCCTCCTCAAGTGTAAAGAACAAATTACTTTGGTAGGTAATATAATCTTCATCCTTCCCAGATTTTGATTTATATTCGGCCTCATAATATCCATGGCCAAGAGATTTTAGTGTGCAAGGAGTAAGTATATCACAGAACACTTCCTTTCTCTCCATATCAACATCTATAACCGATAAATAGTAAATACCACTCGGGTTATTGTTGTAGTCCTTCGCCTTTATCATACCCTTCCACACTGCTCTTATATTTTCTTCTCCCCCAGGTATCATAATCAAGTCCTCCGGTTTTATTATCAAAGTAATTAAGGACGTCTTCAAAGGATATTAAGAAGGTTCCAAGATCTCTAGCAAACTCTCCATCATACCCAACATCTACCATTAGTCTTGGATTATTTCTAAATTCTTCATCTAGACCACCGTGTACATGACCAAAGAGATGAAGTCCACCATGATACATCTTATTAAAGTCATATATTGGGTAATGGCAAAGAACAAGACTATATATCTTTCCTTGATACTTTACAGTTATGTCTAGAATATCAGCAATCATTTTATACTTCTTCCCGACATTTCCACCACACCAGTAATATCCATACTTGTCGTGATTGCCCATTAGTTTATAGAGATTTTTAGTTGGTAGAGTGTCAAGGAGATAGATTATTTCGTTCTCCTTCATCTTCCAAAAATCATCTCCAAGAGTAAACAGAATGTCCTCAGGTTGTAGAGTAGATCTAAGTTCTTCCATTATGCTCTTATTCATCTCGTGTACATTAGAGAAGGGTCGATCTCCGAAATTAATAACGTTTTCATGGTTATAATGGAGATCAGAGCAGAAGTAGATCTTTCCTATCTTACCAGAGTCTAAATCAAATGTCTCACTTATCTTCATCCTCTATATCTGTTAGTTTAAATTTCTTTCTCTTATAGTCTTTCACAGATTTCATTGTACTGCCAGACCTAAAAGAGATTTGTTTTCCATGTTCAGCAATCTCGGCTTCTCTGGCAGCTGCTTTCGAAATCTTTAATATATCAAATTTCTTCTGT
>ODAJ014748711.1_pt1 | contig 51102 bp, 81 predicted proteins | sample 1539241 | NCBI WGS metagenome assembly ODAJ01 (sample SAMN02144231, study PRJEB22623) | gut metagenome | biome: sheep rumen | host: Ovis aries | place: New Zealand | reverse complement strand
GCATTAATTGCTGCTATTTTAGCAATAACTGCTACAAGCTTTATGAATAAGATTACAACATTCTTATCATTTGGCGAAGATCCTATAGATAGTTTCATCAATATGATGATTAAACTTGGAAAAGGCTTAAAGAAGTTTAATGCAACAATTGCTGGCGTTGATGCTTCTGGAGCAGAGACGGCTTCAAACGTATTACTTAAATTAGCGGCAACCGCAAACTTGATTCCAAGTTCTGGAGGATGGTTACAGAAGTTTACAGGTAATAAAGACCTAGATGGTTTTAGTGCAGGTGTTGTATCGTTAGCAAAAGGTTTAAAATCATTTGTATCAAGTATAGACACATCTATAGACGTTGCTAAATATGAGCCATATGTTGACTTAATTAAAAAGATGGCAGAAATAGCAAACCTAATACCTAGATCCGGTGGATGGCTTCAAAATCTAGTTGGTAATAAAGATTTATCAGGGTTTGGGGAATCTATAAAACCATTAGCCGAAGGAATTAAGACGTTCGCAAAACAAGCACAAAGTATTGAAAATCCAGACGCAGTTAATAATATTATTAATATTGTTAAAAAAATGGTTGAAATTCAAAATGATTTACCTAGATCTGGAGGATTGTGGCAGGCAATAGCAGGAAGTAAAGATTGGGATCAATTATCTGAAGGCTTAACCAGTATGGTTGATTGCTTTAAAGACATATCAGAATCGTTAGGTAAAGGTATTAATTTAAAGATAATTCAGACTGCTGTAACACTATTACAAGATATAGCAAAAGTAAATACTGAAGCTATTAAAATAACAGATAAAGCTGACAATAAAAAAGAAAAAGGTGATAGTGAAACCTATGTATCTAAGATAATAGAACCAGTTAAAAAAGCTGTTAATAAAATAAAAGAATATCAAAAAACTTTAAAACAAGAAGACATGGACGGAATGGTCGGATATTTTAAAGTTCTTAAAAATTTTATTAATGCTCTTGGTACTGAATTTTCTGATAAAGAAACACAAAAGAATCTAAAAATAGTAGAGACTGTTGGTAATACTATTGCTTCATTATTGTCATCTGTTCTAAAAATTAGAACATTAATGACTAATAATACAAAGAAGGGTAAAGGAGAACAATCTTTATCTAGTCAATTAACAGGTTTTGGAAATGCTATTGTTGATTTTTCAACTACTATGGGCGCTATGTCCCCTACTGGAATTACAATGGCTAAAAATGCCGTTGATACTTTGAAATCAATGTCAGATCTCAAAATTAGTAAATTTGAGAATGCTAAAACTTCAGTTGACAATCTTAAATCTGCTTTATTAGCTTTTAAAGAGCTCAATAAACCAGAAAATAAATTAACAACTGGGAAGAAAGACAAAAATAATAATCAATTAGGCGCTTTAAAGAAATATATTGCAGAAATTAAAAAAGCATTAACTGATTTTGCAAAAGGGCTTAATACTAAAGATGTTAAAAAGAAACTTAAAGAAATTAGTTCTTTTGGTAAGAAGATGTCTACTTTCTCTGAAGGTTTAAAAGCCGTTGCTGCAGCCTTTGATAGTATTAATAAAACAGGAGTTAATGCTGATAAAGGTACTGCTGTTCAACAAGCAATGGCTAACGTTGCAAAATCCGGAATAGAAAAATTCTATAAAGGATTAAAAGGCAAAAAATCTAAAGTTGAAGGCGCTTTTAAGTCTTTATTAAAAACTACTAAAACTGTTGCTGGAGAAGTATTTACAAAAGACTCATTTAAAACTCTTGGTCAAAATCTTATAGATGGAATGATTCAAGGTATTAATTCTAGAACAGAAAATCTTAAGAAGTCTTTAGCATTGCAAATTACAGCCGGAGTTAAAGTTACTAAAAAGAAAGCAAAATCAAAATCACCTTCTAAAGTATATGACAAAATTGGTCAAGATTTAATGGCCGGTGAAGAGCAAGGTATTATAAAAGGCGGTAAGAAAGTATTATCAGCTTTAAAATCTGTAACGGGTAACGGTATTAAACTACAAGCTAGTTTAATATCTAGTACAAATGTTACAAATTCTGCTACAAAAGTATCTAAAAATTTTGCTAAAACATTAAATAGTAAAATGAAAGATTCTATGAAGAAAGTCTTTTATAAGACTGGCGGGGCATTGGGTCCTTTATTCACATACTTTTATGATACTAGCAAATTTGCTAATTCTGAAATTCCTAAAATTATAGGTACTGCTCAAAATAATTTAAAGAAAGCAGCCGTGGCATTATATGAAGCTATGAATCCAGAACAAGCAGCAGACGAGAAATCTCAAAAATCTTCCCTTAATAAGAAAATTAAGAAAAATAAAAAAATAATGAATAAGTATAAGAAAACTTATAAAACCTATTCTAATAAAAAAGGCAAGAAAAAGAGTGCTTATAAAAATAAGCATAAAGGTGCTATTAAGAGATATGAATCTGCCAAAAAACGTTGGAAACAAGCAAAAGCTGATAGGAAAGATCTTAATAAGACTATTAGAGATAATAGAACATCGGCATGGCAAGATCTTGCTAACACTATTAAAGACAACGCTCGTTCATTTATGGATCCATTAGCTCAGGCTATTGATTATGGTTTGAATTTATTTGATAAATTTGAGCGTGGTCAAAGAATTTCTGCTGGTAGAATGCTTGCTAACTATGCATCAAATGTTAAAGGTATTGAAAAATACAATAACGCATTAGCAACACTCAAAAATAAAGTATCACCAGAAATGTATGCTGATTTGAAATCCCAAGGTATTTCAGCATTACCTCAAATTGAAGCTATTAATAGAATGTCTAATCAACAATTGAATGATTTGAAAATATATGAGGCTACTAATAATAGACAGAAATTTGAAAATATGCTTCAAAATCTAAAAGACAGAATGGCTCAAGCAAAATCTTGGAAAGAGAAAGTAGTTGAGTTAACTAAGAGAGGTCTTAACAAAGACGCTCTACAAGAAATACTTAATATGGGAATTGAAGAAGCTGGCCCATATTTAAATGCTTTATTATCTGCAGATTATAACGAGATTAAACAATTTAATGACTATTTTGAAAAGGCTAGGAATACAGAAAAAGAAATGGCTAGTGTTGGTCAAGCATCATATGCTAAATCTGCAACTGGTGGTATCAATAAAGCGGCTAATGAAAAAGCTGGTAAGAAAGCTGCATGGAATTATGGTGCTGGATTAATTAAAGGACTAAAAGACAAGAAGAAAAACAAACAGGTATCTGAGGCAGCATATAAACTAGCAGATCAAGTAGTTAAAGCAGTTAACAAGCGTCTCGGTATTAAATCGCCAGCTAAAGAAGGTGCTAAAGCTATGATGTATGTAGCTTTAGGAATGGTTAAAGGTGCTACAGACAATTTAAATCTTGCTCAAAATGCAGGGGAGGACCTTGCAAATGCTGTTCTTACACCATTGCAATCTATAGAAACTGCTCAAAATGTAATTGATGGAAACCCTACAATTACACCAGTTCTAGATTTAGACCGACTTGAAAGAGATATGAGTGAACTTAATGATATGTTCAATAGCGAATATACATTAGGAATTGCTGCTGACATTGCAAGTAATAAGAAATTAGCTGCTCAAAATACTAAGAACGGAGATATTATTAATAACTACAATAACAAATTTACTCAAAATAATTATTCTCCAGAACCATTAGACAGAGTAGGTATTTACAGAGATACAAAAGGATGGATTAATAGTAAAATGAAAGGAGGAGTTGCTACGACATGATTAAAGCAATAACAGTTACAAACGATAATGGAGAATCATTAAGACTTGTTCTTAATAATCCTATACCTTCGGAAATAGCTGTTGAAAGTATTGAAGGTTTAGAACCTGAAAAAGCCAATATTAATTCAACAGAGAATCAAGTTTATGACGGCTCTTCCTATGATTCATCCAATGTTCCTCAAAAGCCTATAACTATTAATCTTAAGTTTTTACCTAATGATGGTAATATAGAAAGAATCAGACATAAGTGTTATGACTTTTTTCCAGTTACTAAAAATGTTAAACTTGAAATAGAAACGGATGAAAGATATTTAAATATTGATGGATACGTTGAATCAAATCTTCCAGAGATTTTTAGTGAGATGGAAGGAGCTGCTATATCTGTACTTTGTATGGATCCTTATTTTAAAGGGCATACAGATTCTAGAAATATGTTAAAGGGGGTTGAAGACGCATTTCAATTCCCTTTTTCAAACGAGAGTTTAATCGAGAAACTATTAATATTTGGTGATATTTATGATACTAGTTTTAGAAATATTTATTATTATGGAGAGAAAGAAGCAGGTGTCAAAATAGAAATAGCTTTTAAAGGTGATGAGGATTTATTAGTAATTGAGAATGTTCATCAAAATATTAGGCAGAAAATTTTTTTAAATTTGGCTACTGTAAAAACTCAAAATCAAATAACTGAAATATTAGAAGATGACTATATGATAATTGATACAACATCTGGCAATAAAAACATTGATTTATATCACTATAGTTCAACTGATAATAGATACAAAAAATATAATGCGTTATCAGGTGTTGATTTATCGACTTTATCATGGATATTATTAATTAAAGGATATAATAAAATATCTTTTAGTTCAAGTAATGACGATAATATTAAAGAATTCGTTATTAACAATAAAGTATTATATAGAGGAGTATAATTATGGAAGTTTACGTTTTAAATAAAGACTTAATACCTATAGGTGTTGTGGATAATTATAATTCTTTTATATGGACTGAACGGTATGCCGAAGCTGGTGATTTCGAATTAACTATCCCAGCTTCTAAGCAAGCCGTTGATTTATTTAAACAAGATTATTATCTCAAAATCAAAGATTCAAACGAATTAATGATTATAGAGACTATAACAATAAAAACTGAAAATCATGCACAATATATGACTGTCGCTGGAAGATCTTTAGTTTCTATATTAGATAGAAGAGTGGTTCTTGGAGTTAGGTATTTTAATTCCTCAGAAGCAGACGAAGCTTTAAGAGATCAAAATTTATGGCAAATAGTCAGCCGATTAGTTGATGAAAATGCTATAACGCCAGAAGAAAATCCAATAAATACTGAAAAATCAGTGGATCCAACGACAAATCCACAAACTAATGATGATTGTTTAATAGATTATCATTCTATAATGAAAAATAATAGAAAAATATCAGAATTGTGTTTAACTGATACAAATTATCAAAATAATACAATAATAAACCCATACGGAAAAATAACTGATAAAAAACCTATGAATTTACAGTTTAATGGCGAAACAATATACGACGCTGTAAAATCGGTATGCGATAAATATCATATAGGTTTTTCTATAACATATCATCCTGATAATTTGAAATTAAATCCAGCAAAACCACCATTTGTTTTTTATATTTATGATGGTCAAAATAGAATTAGAGATAGAGCTGGTGATAATGCAGATAAACAACCACAAAAAACAGATGGAACATACAATACATCAGTGGTATTATCACCAGCTTTTGAAAATATTACAAATATTTCATATGCTAGTTCTAAAAACGGTTTTAAAACTGTTATGTTAGCACTTGGGGATAGTGAAGGTTCTAAAGAAGGTACAAGACCTAGACCTTGGGCAATAGTAGATGCTAATGGCAGAGCTATTGGATATGCTACAGATTACAAAGAACAAATAGAAGCTGATAAAGAGCCTTCTGGGTTAGATCTTAGAGAGTCTATTCAAGATTTATCTTCCGAAGTTACTATGGATGGTGATTGTGCGAATGATGATTTTCAAGGATTAAATGATACGGATTACCAAAAAATATTAATTAATAGAGCTATGGAAGTTCTAACAGATCAAAATAAAGCATTGGATGCTTTTGATGGAGAAATAGTAAATAATAGTTCATATAAAGTAAAAGAAGACTATGATTTAGGTGATATTATTGAGATGTCTGACGATTTAGGGCACTCAAAATGGATGAGAGTAACTGAGATTATATATTCTCATACTCAAAATGGATATAAAATATATCCAACTCTTGCTTTATATGAAAAAGATCAATACGAACAAAGAGATGAAACATAAGGAGGTACCAAAATGAATCAAGAAGGTATAAGATGCGGGTTTTTTAACTCGGTAAACAATGATAGAAAATATGACGCTGAAGATATGGGCCGATTATTTGAAGGTGTTATATCTGATGGTGTTTTTAGTACAATAGAACCAAAATTTAAAGTAGAGGCCGTTCCAGAAACTATGGATTTGCTAGTTAATAATGGAAAAGCTTGGTTTCATGAAAGATACTTTGAAATTTATGACCCAGTAACAGTATCTATTAGACCAACAGACATTAATCCAAGAATAGATGCTATATGCATATGTATAAATACAAATGATAGTGTTAGAGCTGGTTCAATAGAAGTCGTGGAAGGACGTACTAGTAAACCTTCTATGCCTGTTGAAGATGGAGTTTATTATATTCCATTAGCATGGGTCACAATTGGTCCAAATGATACAGTATCTACTGATTTAGATATTGAGTCTAATGTTGGAAATGCCACAGATCCAGTGGAATCATATAGATGCCCATATTCAGAAACAACTTTAGATCCTAGAAGAGCAATATATGCTTATGAAGGAGAAAGTGAAATAGATCCTACAATAAACGAAATTGTAACAATAGAAGGAAGCGGACCAGTTGGTCATTATCATAAAATAATACATTATTATCCTACAGGATTTACATATGATAATACAATGATTATTCAAATGCTATTTAGTGAAGACCCCGAACTTTATGGCTGGAAATTCTATTCTGATACTAGTTTCGAATTACTTACTGATCGTATAGAGATTACATTATCGGATCTTATTCCGATTCAATCTAGTATTTATTATAAAATATCACTTATGAAAAGAGAGGAGGATCAAAATGAATAAAACAGTAATATTAAAAGATAGGGAAGGTAATAACATTTATCCTAAAACGACTTTTAACAATGTTGTAGGCTTACCAACAATATTGGCAAACGGAACAAAAGTATATTTTGGTTCTGGTCAACCTACTACCGACGCGACAGCTTTTGATGATATTGATAATAATAGTTTGTATTTAGATACATCCATTGAAAATAAATCAGCAATGTTGTACAGAGTTGATAGTATTTCTAATAATGTTATTACTTGGGATCCTTATAAATATATAGCGGATACTAACATTCAGATATTAGGAAATAAAATATCATTTATTCCTGATTATTCAATTGGAGATGAGGTAACATATGATACAACCGGTAATGGAGCAATAAATCATGTTAATGGGCATATAGATACTTTTTCTACTGGTTCATTCACTTATAAAAAGAAATCGGTATCTATAGGAGAAACATACGAGGTAAGAGGAGTTAGCTATAACCATAATAGACTTTATAGTGCTTTAACCTTTTTAGATTCTGATAATAAAGTAATTGGGTACTACCCAGAAGAAGAATTAGAAGAGTCAAATCCAGTATTAAAACGACATATAATTACTATTTCAAATCCTAATATAGCATATATAATTGTGAATGGAAATGGAAATAATAACATAATTAGAGAAGCAACCGCTATATCACTTAATGATTTTATTAATGAAAATACAGAATATTTATCAGAAAAACCAGCTTTAAAAAATACAACTGAATTAGCTGATGCTGAAAATGGTTTATTTAATTGGGCAGTTGGTGGTATCAATACTCAATTTTCAGGATATGTACATGCTTCTATTGATGTTAATCCAGGAGAAACATACTATATCGGTGGTGGTACGTATTCTAGTGGATCTCAGTTTAGAGTAATTGCTTTACTAGATAAAAATGGTGATGTTATTGAAACATATCCAAAAGAAAATATATCAGGTTCTAAAACATATCAAAATCTTAAGTATACTATTAAAAACAGTAGAGCTGTGAGAATGATGGTTAACGGACAACAAAATACATTATCAATAAAAAGAGGAACTCAAATAAGCATCGAAGAATATATTTCTAAAACAGATCCTAATTATTTGTTAAATTTTATCAATATGGCTAATATGATTAAAAGAATTAGAGAAAGTGGGGGTAAATCATTTAATTGGGGACCTTTTGATGGTGGATATATGACAATTACTTTTGATGATGGTAATACTACTTTAGGAACAGTATCTAGTATATTAAACGAATATAATATACCATTATGTGCTGCTGTACCACCTAGAAACCTATATCTTCCAGTTACAGGCAGAACAATAAAAGATATGTGCGATGAAATTGTAGCTAATGGTGGTGAAATATTAGCACATGAATTCAATCCACTAACAGATGCTACGGATTATGACAATATTAAGCGTATAGTTATGGATAGTAAAAACAAACTAACAGAAGCTGGATTTAATGTTAGAGGTCTTATGAAACCTGGAGGAACCAATGCTATATCTTGGAAAAATAATAATTTACAAAGATTTACACAAATGTTTTATGATTATGCTGATGTTTGCGGGGATGACCCTCAATATTATAGTGGTATAAGACATTCTTTAGCAGATGATATTAGTGTATTAAAGGGTAAGGTTGATGATGCAATTGCTAATAATAAATGGATATCACTTGTTGGTCACACAATAAATAGTCCGACAACAGAGCCCACTTTAACAGAGGCTCATTTAAGAGAATTTATTGAGTATGCTATCGCACAAGGTATTCAATTTAAGACATATGCCTATATGTATGATAATTTTGGTAATTGGAACTAAAGGAGGCTCAAAATGAAGAAACTGAAGAAATATCTGAATAAAATTTTTGACTTTCTCAAAATAGACAAAGAGAAAACTAAAGATGTATTAATCAGAACACTAAAAACTGGTGGTGTAGTTTTTTTAGCAACTTTATTAGCAGCGATTGTTCAAAAAGGATTTACAGCCTTTGATGCTACATTAATTACTGCATTATCAGCTGCTGGTACTGCTATATTAAACTATTTAATAAAACGTTTACAAAAAGAAGTACCAGATATTTAATAAGGAGAATCAAAATAAGTAAGTTACCTCATTATTCCTACATATGTATTGGTATCTCCTTTCTATAAGAAGTATAGTTTTATCAAAATGGAATAATGATTTGATGAGCACTATGTAGATATGGTGAAATAAGTAACCGTTCTATATAGTGCTCAAAATATTTACAATCTCTTTTATTTTTTCGCAAAAATTACAATTAATATTATAGAAATAAACCGACAAAATCGCAAAATTTACAATCTATATAATGAGAACCATTACGGTTTTCAGAAAGGATTGGAAATTATGAGAAGCATTATAAATAGTGTTAATTATAAATTATTAAGTATTTGGATTACATATCAAAATGATATAATCCGTTTACTTACTTCATAATTAACATATTTGGTTTTAATTATTTGACAATTGAATATTTGTAAAAATATAGGAGTCTTTACAGATTCTTATATTTTTCGCAAATTTTGCAATGCATATAATGAACAAATTTATTAAACTATAAAGGAGGATTAAATTATGAAATTTTTAAAAGGATTAAAAGAAGTTGAGTGTATTATTGGTTCTGTAGTTATTGGAGTAGTTGGATTATTTACACTACTAACGGTAACTCAAAAAGCTGATAAGAAAGTAAAAGATTTTAAAAATAAAAAATTTAATAAAAAAGTTGATGAATTGTTTGAAGATGAGGAGCAATAACTGCTCCTTTTCTTTTTTTTATTTAATAGAAAGGAGATTCAAAATGAAAATTAATGGAATTGATTGCGAAACTATAATCATTGCAAAAGAACAAACTGGAGAAATATTAGCAGCAGTTAGTGATAAAGAATATTTCTCAAAGCACGGTTTAGAAATCATAGTAACGGAAGAGGATGAAATGGATATCATGGTAGAACGAGATAGAAGTGGTAAATTATATGTTATCAAAAAAGATGAATTTGATACATTATCGTAACTTTTACAATGTCTATAATAGGAACATATAAACGTTCATAATGAAAGGAGAATGATATGAATTTTGGAAATGTTTATGGAATGTTGGCAAACGCACTTTTATTACTTATGATATCACTGGGGGTAATCATATGTGATAGAATCAAAATTAGACAACAACGTAGAGAAATTGCAGAATTAGAATATGAACTTGAAAAGTATGAACAGTATGATGACGAAGAGAAAAGGACAGAAGGTGATGAATCCTATAATGAATATGGACGACATTTACCAGTAAACTCGGGAAAATATCCAGGAACTGGTTTTGCTAAACCATATAAAAAAGAGGAGCATTAAACTGCTCCTTTTCTTTTTTTTTTTGCCAGAAAGGAGGCTCAAAATGGCAATAAAACTATCACCACACCAACTTAAAGCTATAGACCAAATGCATAATGGTTGTATTCTTAATGGTGGAGTTGGTACTGGTAAAAGTAGAACGGCATTAGCATATTTCTTCAAAATGCAAGGTGGTTATATAGATGAAAACTCATATAAACCGGCCGACGATCTCAAAATCAAAGATTTATATATTATTACAACAGCTAAGAAAAGAGATGATAAAGACTGGGAATCAGAAATGATTCCTTTTTTATTAGGCAATGAAGATATGTATGAACATAAAGTTGTTGTGGATAGTTGGAATAATATTAAAAAATATACTGATGTTCAAAATGCGTTTTTTATTTTTGATGAGCAGAGAGTCGTTGGGACGGGGGTATGGGTTAAGTCTTTTCTCAAAATCGCCAAATCAAATGAATGGATATTACTATCAGCAACACCTGGTGACACCTGGAGCGATTATATTCCAGTATTTATAGCTAATGGTTTTTATAAAAATAAAACAGAATTTACAAGAGAACATATTATATATAAGCCATTTAAAAATTATCCTATTATTGATAGATATTTAAATACTGGAAGATTAATGAGGCTTAGACGATTAACTTTAGTAGATATGGAAGTTGATAGACACACAGAACCACATATTATAAATATAGAAACGACTTTTGACCGTTTAAAATACCGAAAAATATTAAAAGATAGGTGGAATCCATACAAAGATGAACCAATAGAAAATGCTAGTGATTTATGTCAATGTTTACGACATGTATGCAATGAAGATGAATCTAAACAAATCAAAATACTAGAAATATTTGAGAATAAACCAAAATTAATAGTATTTTACAATTACGATTACGAATTAGAAATACTCAAAAACCTTGGTTGGGGAAATAATGTAGAAATAGCGGAATGGAACGGACATAAGCACCAACCAATACCAGAAAGCTCAAAATGGGTTTATCTTGTACAGTACAACGCAGGCGCAGAAGGTTGGAATTGTATCATGACGGATACTATTGTCTTTTATAGTCAGAATTACAGCTTCAAAATGATGGAACAGGCTAGAGGACGAATAAATCGTATGAATACACCGTATATTGACCTGTATTATTACAATCTTAAATCAAAATCGAGCATTGACTTAAGTATTGATAAAGCATTACGAAATAAAAAGAAATTTAATGAGAGTATATTTATTAATAATATATAAAAACCGCAAAATTTACAATTTATATAATGAAGTAATAAGAGGTATTAACTAACGGGCGATAAGTAAAAAAGCCTTCGAAGAGATTAATATCTCTTTATTTTTTGCAAATTTTAAGGAGGTAAATAATGGGTAATAAATATTACACAGTAGAAGAAGCAGCGACAATATTAAATAAAAGTACTGAAACAATAAGAAGATATATACGAACTGGAAAAATTAAAGCTAAGAGGAATTCGAGAAAACAAGGATATAAAATTGACGAATTTGAAATTCATAAAATTCAAATATTAAAAAATAAGAATAAAAATATTGCAAAATTGTCTTTTGATAAATTAGAAAATATAAAACAGTCTATAAATGACTTATACAATATAATACTTAATCTTGATTTATATTATCAAAATGAAGATTTAGGGTATTTTTTTATAATACTCAATTTTTTAAAAGATTATAAAAAATATTGTAGAAAACAAACAAGTTGTAAAAAGTGTAAATTAGACAATTATTGCAATGCTTGTAAAGGTCGCAAACAAAGTTTTAATGAATTAGAGCTTAGTAAAATAATATTTGATGTAGAAAAGGAGGTTCAAAATGATTAAGGTATTTGCTGTGTTAGGACTAATACTATTCTTTTTTGTATTAGGTTTTATTCTTGGATATTTTTTCATTAGAACAAGATGCAAGTATGGTGGAATACTATTTACTGATGAAGAAGAAAATATAACTTATGCAAAATTAGAAGACGAAAAAGTTATCACAGAAGGAGAATATGTCACGTTCAAAATTAAAAAAGACAAATCGTAATATATACAACTTCTATAATGAGTAACATGTAAATTTTTAATAACGAAAGGAGACACATATGAAAATTGTAAACAAAATTAAAGAAACTAGACAGAATTGGAAGACTAAAAAAGAGGAACAGGAAAAGAAGGATGTATTAGCATTTATAGAGACATGCATCACGGAATGTAAAGAAAAACGTGACGAATACGATGTAAGTTCTAAAGAATACACCATTCTAACGAATGAAATGGCTAAACTTACAGAATTACGTATTGAGGCAGAAGAGATGAGAACTAAAAACGTTATGAAGAAGTTTGAAGTTATCATTCAAGGAGTCGGTGTAGGAGCAGGACTTGTATTGAAAGTTGCATTTTTCAAAGCAGGAATGATGTTTGAAAAGACAGGAGTATTTACATCTAGTATTTTCAAGACTTTTTGGAATTGGATTAAAGAAGGAAAGGAGAAATAATTATGTATTACATTTCAAAAGTAATGGACAGAGCGATTGAAGAAGATTTAGGACAAGAAATAATGGACTATGTTACAGAATCTAAGAAATTAGATTGTGCGGAATTTTTTAAAAACTCAGATGTAGTTAATAAGTTAGAAGCTGAAGGAAATAAAGACTATAAACTAGGATTTACAGACGCAGTTTTATTACATCAAAAAGGAGTAGAACAAGAACGAAAAGGTTTTATTGAAGGATTTTTAATCGTAGGAACAGGAATAGGTTTTGTAATTGGACTTAATATCTTGGTTAAAAAGATTAAAAAATGTATTAAAGTAAGAAAGGAGAAAACTCAAAATGTTGAAAAGATTGAAACAGAGAAAGCATAATAAAGAATTAAGATTATTATTAGGTAATCTTAGAGAGGTTGAAATATATTCAAAATATTATACTAGTTTAGAAGAACTTAATAAAAATATAGAAGCTTTGGAACAAGCAAAAGATGTGTTTAGAAATAAGCAGCTTAAGAAAATACCCCAGGTATTTTCAAAATCAGATATAATGCTGATTGGAAGGCAAATTACTAGTATGGAGCAAACCATAGTAGAATTAAAATCGGCACGAGAAGAACTGAAATTAAATAGCAGATAAGTATTATAACTTATCAAAATGAGGGAGCTTTAACAGGCTCTCTTATTTTTTTTTAACTATGTTTTTAGAAGGAGGAATAAAAATGTCAGCAAAAAATTATTACATAAATAAACAAAATATGAAAATAATAGAAAAGTGTATTGAATTGCAAGAAAAAATTGGAAATAAAGCTTTGATAGATTTAGAAATATTAAACAATAAATGGTACATAATACGAGCTTTTCCAAAGAGAAAATGCGCAAGAGGTAGCACTGCACCATTTCAAATAGTATTAAAAAATAAATATTCGATACCTAGATATTTTAAATTTTTAATAATAAAAAGAAAAATAAAACAATATTTAAGTCAATTTACTAATTTAGATACTATTGATATGGAGTTTATAGATTATATTTGGGGAAAATTTACTGATAAATTTAAAAAACCGAGTAAGGAGGTTCAAAATGATAATTAATATTCTTACATTATTAGTGTCTATAGTGATTCTTACTTTATTAGCTATTATGTATACCAAGAAAGGAAAAGTATGGGTCCAAGACGATATTAATAATGTCAGACCACAGCAGGTTAATCGAAAAGCTCTCAAAATGGAAATTAAAAAGCTTAATCATCAAGATATATATAACTCGTTTGTTATATATGATGATTTGGATATGAAATTTCCAGTACATATTAATATGCAAGATGTTATTGCTCAAAATCGAAAGACCGATAGAGCTATTACTATTGAGTGGAATGAATATACAAGATCATTTCATATTAAATATAAAGAACATTATAGAAAAGTAATAAATAAATCAAAATAACTATGTTTTATAAGGAGGATAAAAAAAATGAGTAAATTATATACATGTGATATCTGTGGAACAACAGCGTTTGTTGCCCCGGACGGATTTAAAACTGTAGTAGTATTAGATCATCAAGATGATGATAGTTTTTTAGCAAAGTATAATTATAAACGCGATATATTAATTCCAGATGTTTGCCCAAAATGTCTGGACGATGTTATTGAAAAAATAAACGAATTAAAAGAGGAGGTATTATAATGTTAGGATTAGGATTTGCTATAGGAGTAGTAGAGGATAAAATTGAAAATATAATAGCTAGTAAAAAAATAGACTCAAAATCAAAAGATATTATTGTAGACGAACTTAAAGACATAAAATCTAAGTTTCGTTGTCATTCTGCTTATGATAAACGTTATACTGTCAAAATCAAGTTTGGCCCTGGAGATAAAGACTGGGCAACTTATAAGGACGTTATAGAGGTTAAAGCTCAAAATAACTGCATATGGATACAAACTGAAAAGAAACTCGTAGGTTATCGCTTCAGAGATATTATGTATTTCGAACAGGAGGCTCAAAATGACAAACAATAGAGCAAAAGAAATATGGCAAATAATTCAGAGAAATATTACAAATAATATTAAAAAGAAGCGAAAAAAAAGAGGAGGTTCAAAATGGGTGAAATAAAATTTGTAAAGTGCAAAGATATAAAAAGTATTCGTGATGGGGTAATAGATCCTGATTACGGATATGCTATATGTGCATGCCATTTACGGTCCGAATGTATACAAGTTCCTAGACCTGAAAATTCAGGTACGGTTTCTTTTAAATGCCCAAGATGTGGTGAACAATTAGGGCTCGTTTTTATACACGGTAAAAAAGATTTATAACAGGAGGTTCAAAATGATGATTGTTGTTGATGTTATAAATAAAGGAAAATGTATAGTATGTGGAAAAGAAGCTACTGATTTGTTGTTTTGTGACGATTGTAATAGGAAGCGAAAGGAGATACAAATGACAAGAGAATCAAAAACATTAAATAAAAAAATATGTAATATTATAATGGAAAGAGAACTAGAATTAGCAAAGAAACAAGCATATAGAAGAATCTGTAATATTATTACAGAAGTATCAGAAGTAATGTGTGATAATACTAAAACCCTTGATGGTGTTTCTATTGATAATTATATATTTATGAGTAAAGAAAATGCTTTAGCACGTTTAATGGAGCATTATCGTAGAGATAAATTATCTCAAATAATATCTAATATATCTAATAAGGATCCTTATGAACCAATGCTTGTAGATGGGATATCTATAGATAATAAAAAATTAATAGTAATATAAAAAGGAGGAATCAAAATGATTAATTTATTAGCGGATATTTTAAGTGTGCTTGTAGTATGTTCTTTTCTCATAATAATTATTATAAGAAAGAATTCTAAAATTAAAGATCTAAAGCTTATATTAAACTTAAAAAGAGAAGAATGCATTAATCTTAGACGGGCAATAGATAATAAAAATAAAAAAAATACTACCCTATATAAAATAACAATATTACATGGTACTGGATACCAAAAGTATGAAACCTTCAGTAGTATAAAAAGTATGCATTTTAATCATAATAATGGTATGTGTATGCTTGTAGGGTTAGATAAAACTAAATATATAAAAACAGACACAATTATCTCAATAGATAAGGAGGTTCAAAATGAAGGATAGTGAGAAGAAAGAAGTAATCAAACAACTAGATATATGGATACATGAAAGTGAAATGGCTCATACATGTACACCACTTCAACTTTATATGCGAACTATTGAAGAAATGAAAAGACTTAAAGAACGATTAAATAGAAAACCAATTGAGGATGAATATGAAGAAAAACATTCATCTACTTATACTTTTGGTGATTTATATCATATTTTCTTGGAACGATATAAAGTTGATGAAAGCAAAATGATAAATGACTTTAGACCGGCCCCATTCAGTAGAGAAGACTGTAAAAGAGTTGGTCTAAAATTATGGATGAATAATGGTGATGAGTTTATATTCATGTCTAGAGAATTAAAGGAGGAAGCTCAAAATGCGTGAAAAAATTATTTACGATATTAAAACTGGAGAATTTATTTGTCAAAATGTATTGACTAAAAAGAATAATGAAAACGAGAAAGTTGAAGTAGTTCCAAGTTTTGATGATCATTATTACGAAATGTTTAAGAAAACTGACAGTGTTAACGTACATTTAGTAATTCGATACACGCATGAAGAATTTGAGGATGTACTTAAACATAACTTCAAACAATCAGAAGCAGCGTTATTAAATAACTTTGATTTATCCGAAGCATATTTAAAATACATATATGTCCCTCGAGTTACATATGAAGATTTGTGCATAGCAACAACTATGAAGGAGGGTCAAAATGATTAGATGTAATATTTGTAATGATGTTTTAGAATTAAAAAAAGAAAACTTTTATGAATTAAAACTATTAAACACTAAATATATAGATAATTCAAAAGATCACTTATTTTGTTTAAGCAAAAATTATGATTCTGGATATATTCATGTTTGTAAAAGATGTATAGATGAAGTAATTTCAAAAATATATAATACTTTAAACATAGAAAAATGGATTTGGAGTTGTGGAAGTAGTAGTGGCAGTTATACAGAAATTTATTGCTCAAAATGTGGTGGTAAATATTTATCTTCTGGAAAAAATGATCTTCCAGATGAGTGCCCAAATTGTAAATCTATTATGGATACTTATTATCTATATGATGATAGTGGAAATAAAATAAACAAGGAGGATTAAAATGAGTAAAAGTAAAGCATTAAAACAAGAAAGAATGCAAGAAGACAATGAATTATACGATAGAGCTCTTAAAGCTTTTGGTGTTGACATTGAAACAGGAAAATCTGAAAATAATAAGTGTGTTCTAGGAGATGACTTAAAACGTGCTAAGATTCTAGTATTAATTGATAATTATCCAGAATCCACATTATATGCTGATAACTCCCCTGTTCAAGTATTAGGTAGGGGTGTTGCTCTCAAAATCAGTAGATATTGTGAGCCTGATTTGGAAATATTAATGGACTCCGAACAGGCAAAAGCATTAATAAAAGGTTTAAAGAAACAAATAAAAATATTAAGGAAAATGTAAAAAGATGAGGAGGAAAACAAATGATGACAAAAATATTTTTAATATTATTTGTGGTCTTTCTTGCGATGGCGATAGTGGGTTGCATAAAAGCTGATAATTGTAAAACTCATTTCAGAGACAAAGTGGCATCAGCCATTGCGTGGATTGGGATGCTTGGAACCTTTGTAATGTTTATAACACTAGTTGCATATGGCAACTATACAACCAAAGATAAAAAATATGATGTATGCTCACTAACTACATCAACACAAACAAAAGAAGAATCAGCAGGACTATTTGTTCTAGGAGTGGGAGCATACAACAGCCAAAGTAAGAAGGACACGAACTATTATTTTTATAAGAAAGAAAAACAAGGTGGATGGAAACTAACAAAAGTCGATGCTTACGACGTGGTGGTGTTTGAAGATGAAGACAAGAAACCTTATTACGTGGAAGTAAACAAAGGTAAAAAAGATTACGACGAACTCCATATACCTAAAAACACAATCAAAAAAGACATAAATAAAATTGACATAGCGGAATTGATAAAGTGAAAGGAGTAAGTATAATGGACATTATTGATGAATTAAAAAAATCTAATCCAGCAAAACTGGAACTTTCCAAAGCTATTGAAGTCTTAGAATGCGAGAAAAAACTAAATACTGAAATTATAATTCGCTCACATAGTTATCCAGAAAATCAAGGTAAAAGATCTAGATCTGAAATAATCAATATGTCGATAAATGTAGTCTTGGATCATTTAACTTGGCAAACCAGTGAGCCTAAAGAAAAAGGCTATTATCTTGTTACAAATGGAGAGAACAAACCAGACATACGAAAATGGGACAAAGGGTGGTATCACGATATGTATAGACGATACACCGATGATGAATTAAAAGTTATAGCTTGGAAGAAAATTGAGGTTTATAAGGAGAAAGGAGATAAAGAATGAATTTAGTTTATAATATATTAGGAATAACAGCTTTTGTATTATTTATTATTTTTTTAATCACTTTATGTGTGTTTATGATTATATGTATTATAGATGTTATTAAAGACAATAAAGCTATGAGGAGGTAATTTGATGACCACAAATAATTTAAAATGGCCTCCTATAGGAAAGAAAATAGTAGTCTTATTACGTGAGAGTAATGGTGAACATGGTTTGTATTTACATGGGAAAAGGTGTATTTAAATTTCTTCAAAATGGAGAACAGTACGCTTGTGAAATTGAACAAGAAAAAATAACTGGAGAAGTTATAGAAAAAGGTATTCCAAAAATTAAAGAAAAACTTGGAATTTCTCCAACTATATATTTAATAGGTAAACCTATTATAAGTTGGTGGGCTCCTAAAAGAGGAACAGATAACACTAAAGGTATACTTAATTTATTAAAGTAAAGAAAGGTGATCAAAATGACGAATGCTAAAGAAGAAACTATAGAATATATTAATAAAGTTATAGCACAGGTTAATTCTGCTACAGAATTTGGATGCCCATCATATATAAATGGAGAAGATATACTGGCAGAATTACATACTATACTTCATATGGTTCAAAATATAGATGTTGGCCAAGAAGTAAAAACTGAGCAATTTATTAATGAATCACTATCGCTGTTAGATTATGCTTTTGATGAAATTAAAAAGGAGGATCAAAATGAATGATTTAATACATTTAAAAAATTTATTAACAGCTCATCATAATTTTTATGAGTTTGAGCAACCTAAAAATTTAGTTATCGAGTTAACTTATGATCAAGTGCTTCGGTTAGAAGATGATTTAAATTATATTATAAAGCAAGGAGGTAAATCAAAATGACACAATGCGAACGATGCGGAAAAAAGATGATGTTTAGTATACAAAGTAAAAAATTGTCAATAGATGTAAAACGCGGTGGATTTTTTGGAACATTTACTGTGACTAGAGAATATACTTTATGCCCTGAATGTAGGGATTTGGCAAACTCTATGATAAAAAAATTTATTAATGAAATTAAAACTTTTGAAAATCCATTAAGTAATGGGCCATATATTATAGGTCAAGACTTTAATACTAAAGATTGGTGGATTTATGACGATGATACAGAAAGAAAATTAGCTGAAAGGTTTGATACTTATGAAGATGCATATGCATATACTGATAAACTAATAACAGAGAAAGGAGATCAAAATGGAAGTAAATAATTATACATCAGGAGGAATAGGATTCGTAGGGGTTCTACAAATAGTATTTATAGTATTAAAACTATGCAAAGTTATAACTTGGAGTTGGCTTTGGGTATTATCACCACTTTGGATATCAACAGGATTATGGTTACTTGGGGCAATAATAGTTGTAATAGTTGCATTAATTAGGAGGTAGTCAAAATGAAAAAATTACCAATGAATAATCCGATGAAACCAAATCACAAATCTACAATATTTACAACTCTAAGTTGTGTTGGTATTATCGGTACGGCTGTTACAACATTTATAGCCACAAGGAAATCTAAGAAAATATTAGATGACAAAGAGTTATCAAAATCAGAAAAAGTTAAAAAGTCGTTTCCATATTTCATAGTCCCAGGAATTGTTGGATTAGGAAGTATGGCTTTTTCTATATCTTCTAATATTTCTAACAAACATCAAATTAAAGAACTTGTAAGTTATGCGGGAATGCTTGGTTCAACACTAACTGGTTATAGAAAAGAAGTTATTGATAGATATGGTGAAGAAGTTGATGAAGAAATATTTAATACTATTAGACAAGATTCAGATTTTCATCAATGGAACGTAGATACGCCTGATAAAATGGTACGATGGCATGACTGGACTACTGATACTTGGTTTGAAAAGTATGAAAGAGAAGTAGCAGATGCTGAGTATCATTTAAATAGAAACTTTTCATATGCTGGCAGCCAATCTGTTAATCAATGGGCTAATATGTTAGGTGTTGAGGAGCAACCGATTTGGGAAAATGTTGGTTGGGAAACAACTTCTGGTATATGGTGGGTTGATTTCGAGCATATCAAAATGAAAGACGAACATGGTGAATACTATGAGATTGCACCAACATTCGCTCCTGACGAATTAACAGACGAATGGCCTATGAATAAACCGGAAATTTAAAAACCGCAAAAATTACAATCCCTATTATAGAGAGGATGGCTCTCCCAACCACGTGTTGAGAGACTTAGTATTTTATTATACACACCTTCTCTATTTTTTTTCATAATAAAGGAGGTATAAATATGAAAAAAGTAACATTCAGTAACATTAAAGAAGGTGTTAAAAAGCACGGACCCGGAATAAGTATTGTTGCCGGAGTAGTAGGATTGGTAGCTTCCAATGTCTTTACGTTTTTTGGAACAGTCAAATCTGTTAGAAAGATTGACGAGATTGAAAACGAATTAGGACGAGAGACTACCAATAAAGAGAAAATTAAATATTGTTGGAAGCACTATATTCCATCTGTAACAACAATTGTTACTGGGGCAAGTGCTGTAATTGGTGGTGATCAATTAAAAACTAAACGCTTCAAAAAGGAAGTGGCAGCAAATGTTGCAGCATTAGCTGTTGAGAAGGCTAACTTTGAAGACTATAAGGACGTAGTTAAGGATAAGTTAGATAAAAAGCAGCAGGAAGAAGTTCAAAATGAGTACGAAAAGAAGCAGATTGAACGTATGGATGAAGTACAACCTATGAAGTATAATCCAGATGTTCCAATGGGTGATGATGTATACTGTTATGACCCATTGTTTAATGTAAAGTTTATAGCATCTCAAAATAAAATTGAGAATGCTGCTAATATCATTAATCGTGATACTACAACAGGTAGTTATGCATCGTTACAGCAGTTCTATCATAATCTAGATATTCCTAGAGAAGATATGCCAGATATTGCTGATGAGATAGGATGGCGTGTTGGCGAAATGTTGACAGTATATTGCCACGAAGCCAAAATAAAAGACGGTATCCCAAGAATGGTTATTAGATATAACATTGAACCAAGAAGAGGATATCAAGACTTGTTATAAAAATTGAATATAGTTAAAGAGGGTATCAAAATGGTACCCTCTTAAAAAATTGAATATTGAAAGGAGCGTCAAATGAATGAAAAATATAAAGAATTACATGATGAAAAAAGAATAGAAAGATTAAAAAAATATAAAAAACAAAAATTTGTTTATTATGCTTTAAAACATCCTGTAGTTTTTATCAGAGTATATGAAGAGTCTGGACTAGATGAAGAAAGCTTTTGCAATAAGTATGAAATAAATTATCAAAAAGTATGGCCTAGACTTGTACGTGTTGTGTATGATGATGTACCAATGAAAGTAATTTTTATGATTAGAGAGGAGATATTAAAATGAAGAATTTATTAAAAAAAGTAAAGGATAACAAAATCAAAATAGCAAGCGGAGCATTAAGTCTCGCAAGTTTTATAGTAAGTATAGCAGCAGGTGCCGTAGAAAGTAAACAACTAGAGCAAACGGTTGACCAGGCAGTAGATGCTAAAATCGCATCTATTATTAATGAAGCAGACGAAGAAATAGAGAAAGTAGAGGAGTCTCAAAATGAGTAAAGATAAAGAAATAATAGATGTTGCAGTAGAAATAGATGTTAACAAGAATAATATATTGGCTCGTATTAGATTTGCGAGCCTTGTTGTTAGTGGTATAGGTATCATTACGTCTATTGTATGTACACATCTAAAGGATAGAAACTATAACATCCATGGTGAAATAGATGAGGATGGAAATTTATTAGAATATCCGGAAATGGAGGATTAATTATGCCAGAAAATAGAGGAATACATATAGATGTCAAAATTAACTTTAACGGTTTGGCAAAAGCAGTTGTATGGATTGTAGGCTATAAGATTGTTAAAGAAGCTATTGACTACTATAGGGATAAGGAGGATTAATATGGCTATTAAAAGACTGACTATAGAATTTGATAGTGATATAGATTTTAAACCAGAGGAAGAATTAAATGATGCTTTTAAATTATATCAAATACATAACGATGCTAATGAAATAGAAGATTATTTACGTTTAGTTAGTCGACATATAAAAAATGTATATAAAGATGACGTTAAAGAGAATTATGATTACAACGTAAATGAATTTTTTAAAGTAAAGTATGCAATTGAAATGGAAAAATACGGTATTGAATGCTGGTATGATGACGATGTTGATACATCTCAATTCCATAAGTTTTTAGATGCTCTGTTCAAAATCTATAATGGCCCTATTAATCCTAATCATTACAAAAAAGCAAACATGGAAGCTATAGATGTCATTGAGACCTTCACTGAGGGGTTGAAAGGTATTGAAGCAACTGATACTGGAAACATTCTCAAATATATCCTAAGGTGGCCAAATAAAAATGGTGTTGAGGATTTAAAGAAGGCTCAATGGTATCTAGAGCATCTAATTTCAAAATTGGAGAAAGGAGGCAATAATGGCAACTAAAATAGAAGACTATCCTTCAGGTTCAAAATCGGGAAAGGCTCAAGAAGACCCAAAAGATATTAAACCTATTGTGCAAGGAAAAGTCAAAAAGAAATCTCTAATCTCTAATGAAGATTTCCAAGAAAAGAAAAACAGAATATTATTTGACGTTGTGTTGCCTACTGTCCGAGACAATATTATAGAAATAGTTCGTATTGTACTTGGAGCTAGTAATAGAAACACTAATCAAAATGGATATGGTGGTTATAAAAATAGTTATCAGGGTTATTATAATAATCAAAATAACTATTCATCATATCAACAACCAGTTAATAATGCACGACCTGATGGTTTTATGACATATAACTCTAGGGAGGATGCTCTTGCTGTATTAGCAGACATTCAACATCAACTTCAATCTTATGGTTCTGTAAGTATGTATTACTATCGTAAGAAGTCTGGAGATAATGTTGTTGATTGGGCTCTTAACAGCTGGGGATGGACTTTAGAAGGTCAAGGAGACTCAGGACGAGCATTAATGAGTATTAGAGAACTAGATATTAGAAGAGAATATGGTAGATGGATTATTCCAATGCCTAAACCAGAACAAATAAACTAGGAGGAATCAAAATGAAAATTAAAACACAAATCAAGAAACACGCCCCTACTGCTCTTGTGGTAGGGGGTATTGCTACTATTATAGGAGGAACAGTTTTGGCATGTAAGAAAACTGTCAAAATGAAAAAAATAGTAGATGATACAAAAGAGGACATAGAAGAAATTCAAGCAGCACTTTCGACAGTTAATCCAGAAAACCCAGACTATACAGAAAAAGATTGTAAGAAAGATGTTCGTAAAGTGTATGCAAGAGCAACAGTTAGTACTGCTAAAGTATATGCCATTCCAGCAGGGATCATCTTTGCTGGTTCAGCGATGGTGTTATGTGGTCATAATATCTTAAGGAAGAGATATTCGGCATTATCTGCTGCTTATGTGACACTATCATCAGGCTTTGAAGCTTATCGTGCACGAGTACGTGACAAAATAGGAGAAGATGAAGAATATAAACTTTATCATAATATTGAAACTGAAGAAATAGGTGATGGCAAGAAAAAGAAAGAAATGGCAGTGATGAAAGATGCGTCTATGTATGACGTTGTATTTAATAGCGATACATCAGAGTACGCTCATAATGACGCAGTTTACAATCACGAAACACAAGAGTGGGAAGGTTATGATGTTATACTTGTAGCCAAGACCCGAGAAGTACTTCAAAATAGGCTTGAATCAAAAGGACGTGTATTCTTAAATGAAGCAAAGAAAGATTTAGGTCTTGAAGAAACACGAGCAGGACAAGTTGTTGGATGGATATATGACCCAAGTGATGAAACAAGAGATTCTCACATTGACATTGATATGTATCCAACAATGGATGAAAATGGTGAAGCAGCGTTAGGATTAGCATTTAATGTTGACGGACCAATTTTGGATTATTTAACAGATTAGAGAGGAGATATAAAATGAATAAAGTACTATTTTTCTTAGGAGGATTAGTAGTAGGTGGTGCCGCAGGAACAGGTGCCACTTATCTTGTTCTCAAAAAGAGAGAAGACAAGATAATTAATGAAGAACTAGAAAAAATAAGTAAAGAAACAACTGAATATAAACATGATATTTTTGCTGATGGTGGTGAAGCAGACGACCGTCAAAATGAAGAAAAGCCAATCCCTGAATTAGCAGAGATGGCAAACAAGGTTAAAACAGAAGAAGGAGAGAAGACAGATTATACAGGTTTCTCAAAATCAGAAGAGGAAAAAGAAGAACCAAAGAAACCAATTGAGTATGTAGGAGAAGAAAAAGCCGATGAATTGATAACAGAAAACAACTATGAACTAATTGACATGGATTATTATCAAGATGGTATTCTTTTATATGATGGGCCTACAGGAGACTATGCTAAAACAACACCAGAAGATATTGGTGTAGATATGTCTAAAGCTCAAAATGATGAGTTATATGCTGTAGACCATACTAAACAGAAAATCTATCTAATCTCCATTAGTAATCAAAATTACGACGATGAAGAGGAGGAAAACGAATACGATGGAGAACAATCAGAATCTTAATTCCGAATATTTGGAATGGTTAAAGAGTTTCGTGACGCAGGGGAAATATGGTCGTCATAAATATAACGATTTTTTAAACTTGCTTCACGAAATAGATTTTATATATTGTATACCAATGGATGAGAACCGCGAGATTGATGGAATGAATTTAAGAGGTCGTTTCTTATATGAGCACAATTACAAGGAAGAAAATATGGTTTATCTCGAAAACCCTTGTAGTGTTCTAGAGATGATGGTCGCTTTAACATTGCGCTGCGAGGAAGAATTAGCCTGGGACCCATATGAGTATGGTGATAGAACAGGTCAGTGGTTTTGGAAAATGGTGTCCAATATTGGGTTAAGTGGTCGTATAGATGACGCGAATTTCGATTCTGCATTTGTTAGGAATAAGATATCAAAATGCCTAGAACGAAACTACCAGGCAAATGGTCGCGGTGGTTTCTTTATTGTTCAAAAAGCTCCTCAAGATATGAGAGATGTTGATATTTGGACACAGACAAATTGGTATCTTGATACTGTACTATTTAATAATGATGAAGAAAATTAAGAAAAGGAGGGGTTGCTTATGCTAGATTTTGTAGTTATATGCACAAGGAATCCTAAAAAGGGTGTACTTGAAGTATATCCAAAATTCAAAATGAAAAACTCCTCCGATCTTATGATAAGAGGTGGAGACTTCTATGCTATTTGGCTAGAGGAAGAATCTCGTTGGTCTACGGACGAGCAAGATGTTATCAAAATGATAGATGCAGAGTTAGACAAATATGTAGAAGAGAATAAATTAAGAAATCTAGAATCTACAGTTCACATAAAATATATGTGGGACTCGGATTCTGGAATTATAGATAAATGGCACAAGTATGTGCAGCGTCAAATGAGAGATAATTTTCATATGCTAGATGAAAAGATTATCTTTCAAAATGACAAACCTAAAAAAGAAGACTATTCTTCTAAACACTTAGATTATCCATTAGAGAAAGGGAGTACAGACGCTTTTGATAAACTCACTAGCGTTTTGTATAGTCCAGAAGAATTAGATAAGATTCTCTGGGCGATTGGTTCTGTGGTAAGTGGTGACAGCAAATCACTACAGAAATTTGTAGTATTGTACGGAGCGGCAGGTACAGGTAAAAGTACTGTGCTCAACATAATACAGGATTTATTCAAAGGGTATTATTCGGTCTTTGATGCAAGGGCATTAGGGTCTAGTAGTAATAGTTTCGCATTGGAAGCGTTTAAAAGTAATCCTTTGGTTTCAATTCAGCATGACGGCGATTTATCTCGTATCGAGGATAATACCCGTTTAAATTCATTAGTATCTCATGAACTGATGACAGTTAATGAGAAATTTAAAACTACTTATGAAAACAAATTTGTTACAATGTTGTTCATGGGTACGAATAAACCTGTCAAAATCACTGAAGCGAAATCGGGATTACTTAGAAGGCTTATAGACGTCAAACCAACAGGTAAGAAAGTGTCAACGACTGAATACAGACAGTTGATGAAACAAATTAAGTTTGAGTTAGGGGCGATCGCCTATAAGTGCTTAAAATGTTATGAAAAAGATCCTGGAAGATATGATGATTATATTCCATTGGAGATGCTTGGAGCATCTAACGATTTTTACAATTTTGTATTAGATACGTACTATACATTTGAGAGAGAAGATGGCGTTACACTAAAAGCCGCATATGAACTATATAAACAATACTGTAGTGATGCTAACACATTATATCCATTATCCAAAATGAAATTTAAAGAAGAATTCAAGAATTATTTCTGGAAATACTTCGATAGATTTACGGATCAAAATGGAGTTCGTGTTAGAAACTATTACTCAGGGTTCCGAATTGATAAGTTCGAAAACAAAATGGTGAATATTAAAGACTATTCTCATAAAACAAAGGAACTTATTAATTTTAGAAAAAGAAAATCAGTATTTGACGACTACTGTAAGGACTGTCTTGCTCAATATGCGAATAAGGATGACGCTCCAAAACGCAAATGGGCGGATGTTAAATCAAAATTGTCAGATATAGATACCTCACGAGTTCACTACGTCAAAATACCACAGAACCATATTGTTATAGACTTTGATTTAGTTGATGAAAATGGAGAAAAATCTCTAGAAAAAAATATAGAAGCCGCTAGCGAATGGCCTAAAACATATGCTGAATTATCAAAATCAGGAAAAGGTGTACATTTGCATTATATATATGATGGAGATGTTGATAAATTAGCTAGAATATATAAAGAACATATAGAGATTAAAGTGTTTAGAGGAAAATCTAGTCTAAGAAGAAAACTATCAAAATGTAATAATGAAGAGATTGCAACAATTTCTTCAGGATTACCTTATAGAGAGGAGAAAAAAGTGCTTACTAAAAAAAGTATAGCCAGCGAAAAAGGATTAAGGAGACTTATTGAGAAGAATCTTAATAAGGAAATTCATGCCAATACATCACAAAGTATTAACTTTATTCACGATTTGCTAGAAGAGGCATATAATAATGAAAATTTACATTACGACGTATCTGATATGCGTAATGCCGTATTAACATTTGCTATGCATTCAACAAATCAAGCACAACGATGCGTGGATAAAGTAAACAAAATGAAATTTAAGTCAAAGGAATCAAGTGAAGGTATCCTCATTCAAGAGGATCCTATCAAAATAAAATTCTTTGATTTGGAAGTATGGCCTAATGTTTGGATGATTTGTTGGAAATATGAAGGAGAGAATGAGAAAGTCATCAAAATGATTAACCCAACTGCTGCTGAGGTAGAAGAATTCTTAATTAGTACAGGATTAGTTGGATTTAACTGCCGCAGATATGATAATCATATACTTTATGCAGCTATGATGGGTTATACAGTTGAAGAACTCTACAGATTATCACAACGAATCATTGACGGAGATAGAAACGCATTCTTTATGGAAGGATATGGTAAATCATATCTAGATGTATATGATGTAGCATCTAAGAAACAATCTCTTAAAAAATGGGAGATTGAACTTGGTATTCATCATAAAGAAATGGGATATCCTTGGGATGAACCATTACCAGAAGATAAATGGGAAGAAGCAGCAGATTATTGTGCTAATGATGTTATTGCTACAGAAGCAGTTTATCATCATGTGACACAAGACATAAATGCCAGACGAATTTTGTCCAAAATGGTTGGAATGCCTATGAATGCAACCACAAATAGCCTAACAACAAGAAAAGTATTTGGTAATAATAAGCATCCACAAGAATATTTCAACTATAGAAATCTTGCAGAAGGAAAGATGTCAAAATGCTTAGATTCTACAGCATTTGTTGGTGACGAGGGATTAGATTATCAAAAACTCGTAAAATTTGATGAATATACAGCTTTTGATGACGAAACAGGTCTTCCGTTCTTTCCAGGATATAAGTTTGAAAATGGGGTTTCCACATATCGTGGTGAAGAAATTGGAGAAGGCGGATATGTTTATGGTGAACCTGGAATGTATGGTAGAACTAAAACTTTTGATGTAGCATCAGAGCACCCTACTAGTATTGAAAGGGAAAAATTGTTTGGTGAAGAGTATACTCGAAATTTCAAAGACCTTCTAGATACTAGATTAGCTATAAAGCATGGTGATTTAAAGAAGGCTAAAGAAATATTAGGTGCAGATGCCGATGAGTATCTCAAAAACAAAGAGCAAGCATCGGATTTATCTTATGCTCTCAAAATAGCAATTAATTCTGTATATGGATTAACTGCTGCAAAATTCGATAACCCATTTAGGGATATTAGAAATGTTGATAATATTGTAGCTAAACGTGGAGCATTATTTATGGTAAATCTTAAACACGAAGTGCAGAAGCTTGGTTATAAAGTTATTCACATCAAGACAGATTCTATCAAAATAGAAAATCCCGATGATTTCATTGAATGGTTTATTATTAACTATGGAAAACTCTATGGATATAACTTTGAAGTAGAGTCAGAGTACGAAAAATTATGTCTTGTTAATGATGCTGTTTATGTAGGTAAAACTAAAGAAGGAAAATGGGAAGCTGTTGGAACTCAGTTTGCTGTTCCTTATGTCTTTAAGACATTATTTAGTAAAGAAAATATTACATTTGACGATATGTGCGAAACAAAACAAGTAGCAACTGCTATGTATCTCGATTATAACGAAAAATTACCTGATGTAACTGAGGAAGAGAAACAAAAGAAAGATCTTGAATCAAAATATAAAAAGGGTGAGATAAATGACACTACATTTGAGAAAGAATGTAAACCTTTAGTTGAGAAAATATCAAAAGGGCATAATCTTGTGTTTGTTGGAAAGGTTGGACAATTTACACCTGTCAAAGAAGGAAAAGGTGGCGGGTTATTGATGAGACTTAATAAGACAAATGATACATTTAGTTCTGTAACTGGAACAAAAGGATATCGTTGGATGGAATCTGAATTATTAAGAGAGTCAAAATCAGAAAAAGATGTTGATGAATCTTATTACAAGAGACTAGTTGATGATGCTGTAGAAGCATTAAACAAGTTTGGGGACGCGGAAGCGTTCTTGGACTAATGGGGGTATCAAAATGGAGGATTTAATTATTGCAGAAGAAATATTTGATGATGAGATTGATGAAATAGAAGATGCTATGGACGATGAATTACAAGCTATTGACGATGAACTTGATGATACTGTAGACGAGGACTTTGATAATGAGCTTGAAGAAATAGATGATTCTGTTGATTATATTTTAGAAGAGGATATTGATGATGCATTAGACACATTATTTTAAATAAAAAAGGAGGAAAAAATATGTGCGATAATAAAGAATTTGGAAAAATAGATGAGAGACAAGAATCGTTAGATAAATTTAAACTTGCCGCTTTATCAGCATTTGAAACTGAACTTGATGCTTTGCTTAATGGAATGGAAAATGAAAATGAAATTACAGTGTGGTTTAAATTGGAAGTAGTAGACGCTGTAGGTAAAGATTCATATGAACGTCAAACTATAAGAAGACATTCGGATAAAGAAATTGCATTAGTTAATCCGAAAACAGTTGAAGATTTAAAACCAGTAGAGGAGGATAATCAAAATGGAACAGAACTATAATGAACAAGAAATTGCAGAACACTATATAGGAATTATTAAATCAAAAAGAAAGCAAGGATTTACAGATGAACAGATTGCTAAAGATATTGGATTTCCTTTGGAAACTGTTCAAAGAGTAAATACTAATGATACTCTACCAGAGAATCCTAATGAGAAAGAAGATGAAGAGTTACCCATGGACATGGTCAATGGAAATGAATCTGTGGGGGAAGAACAGTCCTCTCAAAATGACAATAGAACCACCAATAGGGGTAGCAGTTCTGAAGAAGTAAAAGAAGTTCCTAAAGGTGGAACTTATTCAGTACCTAAAAATAATAATCAAAATACACCAAATAAAGATACTGTAGAACCTGAATCTAAAGAAAATGATAACAATAAAGAAAAGTTAGATGTTAAAGAAGAGTATACTCTTGAGCAGAGTGCTGAAGATATGTTCTCTGATGATACTTTTAAACAACTTAAAGCAGAATTTGCGCAGACTAAAATTAGACATTCAAAATTATTTAACCACATTGGTAAAGTTATGACTGGTGAAGAAGAGGATGTTATGCCTGTTGAAATGCTTCAAATTAAAGCTGATGCTATGCAAGTATATTTAACAGTATTAGGCGTACAGATGAATATGGTTAAAAGAATGGAAAAAGAAATCAAAAAGGATGAGGAGGATAAATAAATGAGTGAATTATTCTTTGATGATGTAAGAGATAGAAAAGTGTTAACAATTGAAAATGCAAATCTAAGATTTTTAAATTTTAGTGGTAGACCAACATCAATTAATCCTGAGGGCGGAGTTAGACAATTTTGTGTAGATTTGCCTGACGAGAAGACTGCTAAAGACATGAAAAAAGATGGATGGAATGTTAAGGAATATAAAAATGCAGATGGTGATATAGAAGTATATTATATTCCTGTAGAAGTTAGATTTGAAAACTTTCCACCAACTATCAAAATATTTAGTCCTGATGGAACTAGTATTAACTTTACAGAAGAAAACGTTGGTGAATTAGATAATATTAACTTTGAAGAAATTGGTATATCTATTAATCCATATTATTGGGAACAGGCAGGAAATTCTGGAATAAAAGCTTATTTAGGACAAATGAATGCATTAATTATTCCTAATAGATTAGATGAAAATTGGGACAAAAAGTTTGATTAAGAATGTAAAATTGTAAATTTTGCGGACACTTTTTTGGAATTTTTCAAAATAAAAATGTTACAAAAATGTTACAATTGTGATGGAAATGTGATAAAAGTGGTAAAAAACGGTCAAAATTGGCCGTTTTGGACACTTTGTGGACACTTTTTAAAACAAAAGTGGCCAGCTATAACCCCGATGTTTACTGGGTTTTTACTAAAATTGGCCGTTTTGGACACTTTTTTTCTTATTTTCGCGCGATAAAAAAATTAAAAAATTTATATAAAGTCAAAATAAAAGTGTCCAATGGCCACAAAAAGAGAAAGGAGATAAAATGAAAATAAAAATATTAAAATTAATATGGGATATTATATGTATGCTAATAGGATGTGTATTACCAATATATGCTTTAGTAATATGTTCAAATATGACTGAAAAAGTTATTATAGATATTGGATGTTTGATTAGTATGATATGGATATTCTTTGGAATAGATAGATTTTCCAGAGCCATAAGAAGTGATATAGATGATATTAGAGAAAAATTTTATGAAAGTAAAGAAGAGGATGTTTTAAAATGATAATAGATATAATATTATTAATAGCTGTTATATTTGGAGCAGGATTAGCAGGATATTTATTATATTCTGTATTACATGAAGATGACGAATAATAAATAATGAAAGGAGACATCAAAATGATGGAACTAATTGGAGGATTTGGAATTATAGGAAGTTTGGTTATAGGATTCAAAAGTGGTAATACTGATTTCTTTATACTAGCTGGATTAATATTTATAGGCATATGTATATTAGAAATACCAAAAATGATAATTAAAATTGTAACAACTTTAACAGAATCACTTGAAGAATCATTAGATACTTTTAAAAATAGTTTAGAAAATAAAAATGTTGACAAATAAAAGTGTCCGCATTTTTTACAATCTCTATTATAGAGAGAAAGGGTGAAAGAGTCAAAAACAGACTCTTTTCTTTTTGCTAAAAAATAAGGAGATATACATATGAAAGAGAGAGATTTTCAAAAAGCTCTTATTATAGAGCTAAAAGAAAGGTTTCCTAATTGTATTGTACTTAAAAATGATGCTAATTATAAACAAGGAATACCAGATTTGACTGTTTTATTTGAAGATAAGTGGGCATGTTTAGAAGTTAAGAATAATAGTAAGGCTAACCATCAACCTAATCAAAATCATTGGGTAGAAAAAATGGATGAAATGTCTTATGCAGCATTTATCTATCCTGAAAACAAGGAGGAAGTGTTACATGAAATGGAACAAATATTCCTATCTTAAAGATGCTCATGCTTTTTTAGGTGGATCTCAATTTCATTGGATAGGATATGATGATGAAAAAATAGTTGATAAATATTACAAAGCTCAAGCAGTAAAAAGAGGAACCCAACTACACGATTTAGCATGTAAACTTATCAAAATGAATCAAACATTGCCAAGAGAAGAATTAACATTAAATATGTATGTTAATGATGCTATTGGATTCAGAATGAAACCAGAACAAATACTATTCTATAGTGAAAATTGTTTTGGAACTGCAGATGCAATTTCATTTCATAGAAATAAATTAAGAATACATGACTTGAAAACTGGAACCACTCCTGCTCATATAGAGCAACTTATGATATATGCCGCTCTTTTTTGTTTGGAGTATAAAAAGAAACCTGCAGAAATAGATATAGAATTAAGAATCTATCAAAATAATGAGGTATTATGTCATGAAGCAACCGCTGAAGATATAGTACCAATAATGGATAAAATTGTACATTTTAACAAAATAATTAATGATATTAAAGATAAAGAACGTGAATATTAAATAATTTAAGGAGGTTTCAAAATGAGTAAGGTTTCAGAAGAGATATTAGCTCATGTTGGTATACCCCATGAAGGAAATACACCACATTCGGGAAGATATCAATATGGGTCGGGTGAACAACCTTATCAAAATGGTATGGACTTCTTAGAAAGAGTAAAATACTTAAAGAGAGAAGGACTATCAGATACAGAGATTGTTGAGAGTATGAAATTAAAATCAACCGGTGATTTGAGAAATCAAAAAGCAGTTGCTAATGAAGAAATAAAATTAGAGCAATATGCTAATGTGATTAAATTAAAAGAGGCTGGTTTTGGTCCAACATATATTAGTAGAAAAATTGGAATAAAAGAACCAACAGTCAGAAACTGGTTAAAAAATAGGGATGCTGCTTCTTTTCAAAAATACACAGCAGTTTCTAGAAATCTTAAAGAACAAGTAGATAGAAAAGGAATTGTTGATGTCGGAGAAGGAACCGAAGCTCACCTTGGAATTTCTAAAGAAGCTAAAAATAAAGCACTAGATATATTAGAAATGCAGGGATACAATGTATTCAAAAACCAGGGTATACATCAAGTTACTAACCCAAATCAAATTACTAAAACTATTTATTTAGCAACCCCTGATAAAACAAGAAAAGATGTATATGACTATCAAAATGTACATCAACTTGATGAGGTTGAACAATATAGAACACCAAAAGATATAAGAGAAAATAAAAAGAGAGAAATATTAGCTCCTAGATCTTTAGATTCAAAAAGACTTATAGTTAATTATGCTGAAGAAGGTGGTAAGGATAAAGATGGTGTTATAGAACTTCGTAGAGGTGCTAAAGACTTAACATTAGGAGAATCAAAATACTCACAAGTAAGAATATTAGTTGATGGTAAATACTATTTAAAAGGAATGGCAATATATTCAGACGATTTACCAAAAGGAGTAGATGTTAGATTTAATACAAATAAACCAAAAGGGACACCAGTTATGGATCCTGGAGGAAGAGGAGTATTAAAGAAAATAAAAGAAGACGATCCTAAAAATCCATTTGGTTCACTAATAGACTATCAAACATACTACACTGATAAAAATGGAAAAGAGCAACAGTCTCTTATTAACATAACAAGAACCGAAGGTGATTGGGAAGGTTGGAGAAAATCATTACCATCACAGTTTATTGGTAAGCAACCAAAATCATTAATTGATAAACAAATTAAAATAACAGAACTACGTCAAAAAGCAGATTTCGAAGATATTAAAAAACTTAATAACCCAGTTATCAAAAAGAAACTGTTAGAAGAATTTGCATCAGAAAGAGATTCAGATGCTGTAGATTTACAGTTAATGGCATTTCCTCGTCAAAAAACACAGGTTATTTTACCAGTTAATTCTTTAAAAGAAAACGAAGTATATGCACCTAACTTCAAAAATGGAGACACTGTTGCACTAATTCGTTTCCCACATGCTGGTCAGTTTGAAATACCTATTTGTAAAGTTAATAATAGAAACAAAGAAGGTAAAGAGGTTATAACACCATCAGCTAAAGATGCGGTTGGAGTAAATCAAAAAACAGCACAAATATTATCAGGTGCAGACTTTGATGGAGATACTGTTGTAATGGTTCCTATTACAAATACTATCAAAATCAAAAACAAAAAACCTTTAGAAGGTTTAAAATCATTTGACCCAGATGTTGAGTTCCCTGAAAGAAAAGGAATGACATATTTATCTGAAGACAATAAACAAATTGAAATGGGCAAAATAAGTAATCTAATTACAGACATGACTATTAAAGGTGCTACAGAATCAGAATTAGAAAGAGCAGTTAAACATTCAATGGTTATAATAGATGCAGTTAAACACAAATATGATTATAAGCTTTCAGAAAAGGTAAACAATATTAAGGAACTCAAAAAGAAATATCAAAAACATACTCATGATGAAAAATATGGTGGCGCATCTACATTACTATCTAAATCTAAATCACCTATCTATGTTGAAGGGAAACAAGTAGGCTCATCTTGGATTGAAGGATCTAGAGAAGGTGAACCAGTTACTGGTAAAGTTAAATATAAAGTAGATAAAGGTGGATATACAAATAAGGATGGTAAATGGGTACCATATAAAACAAAGACTACTAAAATGGCTAATACTGAAGATGCTATGTCTTTGATATCAGATGTTAGACATCCTGTTGAAATAGCTTATGCTAATCATGCTAACTTCCTAAAGAACTTAGCTAATGAAGCTAGAAAAGAAATATTATCTGTTAAGAATATAAAGATGAATAAAGAAGCTAAGATTAAGTATGCTGAAGAAGTAGCAAGCCTTAAGAATAAATTAAACATAGCAAAGAAGAACAGACCTATCGAAAGACAAGCACAACGTATCGCTACATCTAAGATAGAAGCATTAAAGAAAGACAATCCAGTATTCGATAGAAAGAGTCCTATGTATGATAAGGAACTATTACAAAAGAGAAAGCAACAATACATTGAACAGGCAAGAGTAGACTTAGGTGCTGATAGTAAAGGTACTAGAGTTAAGATAACAGATAAGGAATGGGAAGCAATACAGTCAGGTGCTATATCATCAACAATGTTAAGTGAAATTATTAAACGTTCTGATAGTGAAGAACTAAGAAAGCTTGCAACACCAAAGACAAGTAAAGTTACATTAACTGCTGCAAAGAAAGCAGGTATTAAAGCTATGCTTGCTGCTGGTTATACTAATGAAGAAATAGCAGAAAGATTTGGTGTTAGTGTATCAACTATTGTTAATGTTGATAAGAAATAATTTTTGTGGACAAATAAAAGTGTCCGCATTTTTTACAAGTACTATTATAGGAAGAAGTGGAAATAAAGGTCGATTTTATAAAAAATTTATAAAATAATATATTTTTATTACTACTTCTTTCTTGTTTTTACAAGTATATATGAAAGGAGGTTTGTTATGGCTACTACATATATGCTTTCAACAAAAGATAATCCATTTAATCCATTTACTGAATGGGACGAATGGTATATGTATGATGTTGATCATGGTTGGAATTCAAATGAAATTCTAGAAAGAATTGCAACGACTTCTAGTTATTTTACAGAAGGAGAAAACGATTATGAAATAGAAAGAGCTATAGATAAAATTGTAGCTATTGACCCCCTTCAAATGTATATCAAGGTGTCTAAAGAACACCCCCAGGGGGTCTAAGAAATCTTACACCCCCTAAAAAATCGCGCTGGTCTCAAAAATTTCTCCGGAGGAAAAATTCAAGGGAAGTCATTCTAAAATATTAGGGAAGGAGATACAAAATATGGCCGCACAAACAAAAAATTCTACAAAACATAAACCAAAGTCATACAAAAGTATGTCCTCTGAAGACCGAGAGAAGCAAATTATTGCTAAAGCAGTTGACTTAGCCGAGAAAAAAATTGAAGATGGTACTGCATCATCTCAAATTATTTGTCATTACTTGGATTTAGCAACGGAAGAACGCCAGCGAAAGAATGAAAAACTCAAAAAAGAAACAGAATTGCTAGAAGCTAAGAAAGATTCACTTGAAACAGAACAGAAACGAGAAGAAATTTATGAGAACGCATTAAAAGCATTCACAAGTTACTCTGGAGGACACTATGATGAAGACTTATAGTGAACTGATTAAAATAAAAACTTTTAAAGAACGATTAGAGTACTTGCAACTTAAAGGTGAAGTAGGATTTGAGACATTTGGCTCAAAAAGATATCTCAATCAACAGTTTTATACTTCTAGCGAATGGAAAAGAATTCGAGACGAAGTAATTATTAGAGATAATGGCTGTGATCTTGGAGTTCAAAATGAAGAGATAGGTGGAACTATATATATTCACCACATTAATCCTCTTTTACCAGAACAATTTCAAAATTATGATGAATTTTTAGAAGAATATAATTCTTTAGATAATTTAATCTGCTGTTCAGCTAAAACTCATAATGCTATTCACTATGGAATAGATACCGATGTTAGAGTTGAACCAGTAGAACGAAAACCAAATGATCAAAATCCTTGGAGGTAATATAAAATTATATTATCAGATGGACAAGTAGTTTCATTTGCAACAGGCTGGTTATAATATATAAATAGGAGGAATCAAAATGTCAAAGAAAAACAAGTTTTACAACGAACCAGAAACAACAGAAGAGGAAGTCATGGAAGAAGTAGAAGAAAAAGAATATGATGACGAGACTCAAAATGAGTATGATGACACAGAGGAACTAAAAGTAGAAGAAGATTCAGAGATTGAAATTCCTGAAGAGAAAGAAGTTTCAAAAACACCAGATATCGGAACAGTAAATTGTGCAAAATTAAATGTTAGATCCATGCCAAGTATTACTTCTGAGATTTATGGTGTACTAAGCATGAATGACACAGTAATCATTACAGGAGACAATGACCCACTATTCTATAAGATAGAATTTGATGAGAAAGTTGGTTATGTAATGAAAGAATTTATTAATATTTAATTAGATGTTAAGAGAAAAATAATATGTAGTAGTTAGTTTAATAATTTTGTTTGTTAGGTTATTACTCCTTTATTATTGATGATAAAATTTTTCCAAATCCGTATTATTTTTCTAAAAACATAGTTGGCAGGCTAGAGGGTTAAATCTCTAGTCTGTCTTTTATTATCTAGAAAGGAATCAAAATGTTATCAAATACTGCCGTCCCAAAATATTATGGTAAATTTCGACAAGATGTTATAGATGGTAAAATACCAGTATGTAAAGAGATATCTTTAGAAATGAATCGTATAGACGATCTTATAAAGAATCCAGGAATTTACTATGATGACGAGGCAGTAGAAGGTTTTATAAAATATTGTGAAAACGAACTCACATTAACAGATGGTTCCGATTTAGTTTTGCTTGATACGTTCAAAATATGGGCTGAACAAATATTTGGATGGTATTATTATGAAGAGCGAAGTGTGTTTGAGCCAAATAAAAATGGTAAGGGTGGTAAATATGTTACTAAGTCTATCAAAAAGAGATTGATAAATAAACAATATTTGATTATACCTCGTGCAAATGCAAAATCTGTATATTTATCTTTTATACAATCATTCTTCATTAATATTGATACATCTACTACACATCAAATTACTACAGCCCCTACAATGAAGCAAGCAGAAGAGGTGTTAAGTCCTATAAGAACATCTATTACTCGTTCTAGAGGACCATTTTTCAAATTCCTTACACAAGGAACTAAAAATAGTAGAACAACAACTAAAAAAATGCTTGACTCAACCAAAAGAGGTATTGAGAATTTTTTAACAGGTTCATGGTTAGAAATTCGACCAATGACTATTGCAAAATTACAAGGTTTGCAAGTTAAATGTTCAACAATTGATGAATGGTTATCTGGTGATATACGAGAAGATGTTATGGGTGCCATAGAACAGGGGGCATCTAAAGTTGATGACTATATCATCATAGCAGCATCATCAGAAGGTACAGTAAGAAATGGTCCTGGTGACTCTATCAAAATGGAGTTAACAGATATATTAAAAGGTGAGTATATTAATCCCCACGTATCTATCTGGTGGTATAAGCAGGATACTATTGAGGAGATTGCTAACCCTGATCTATGGCTTAAATCGAATCCTAATTTAGGTAAAACTGTTCAATATGATACATTATCATTAGAAGTTGATAGAATGGAAAAAGTCCCATCGGCTAGAAATGATATTTTAGCTAAAAGATTTTCTATTCCTATGGAGGGTTATACATATTACTTTACTTATGAGGAAACAAAACCTCATAATAAGCGAGATTACTGGAGTATGCCTTGTGCTTTAGGAATAGATTTATCACAAGGTGACGACTTTTGTTCTTTCACTTTTTTATTTCCATTACCTGGAAGAGGATTTGGTGTTAAAACTAGAAATTATATTTCCAGCTCAACACTTAATAAGCTTTCAATGGCTATGAGACAAAAATACGAAGAATTCATGAAAGAAGGAAGCTTAATTGTTTTAGAAGGATCTGTTTTAGATATGATGGAAGTATATGAAGATATAGACAACCATATATCAAAATTACAATATGATGTACGTTGTGTTGGATATGACCCATATAACGCTAAAGAGTTTATTGAGCGATGGGAAAGAGAAAACGGTCCATTTGGTATTGAGAAAGTTAGACAGGGTTCACGAACAGAGTCAGTTCCTCTAGGGGAATTGAAGAATTTAGCAGAGGATAGATTGTTAATGTTCGATGAACAACTTATGGTGTTCGCTATGGGTAACTGCATAACACTCGAAGACACAAATGGTAACAGAAAACTATATAAGAAGAGAAATGAAGAAAAGATTGATGCTGTTGCCGCTATGATGGATGCATATGTGGCATATAAGATTAATCGAGAAAATTTTGAATAATAATTTTGGGAGATGAAACTAGTATTATTGGTCGACCGGTAATTGGGATAAGGAACATAAACAAGTGCAAGTCTTGTGAGAGCCCATGTAGTTTCAGTGCTGTGATGGCGGGGTCTATTAAAACGCGTTAATAGAAGTGGGATTAATTTTTAAGAAAGAAGGTTTATAATGACTGTTATAGAAACACTGAGTGGTTTAGAAACCATATCTGGAATAATTATTTCTGCCGTTACTATAAGTGGTATAGTTATTCACTTTATAAGAAAAACTATTAAGGAAGAAATAAAACATGTTAGAATAAATGATTGTAAAAATTTTCTTGTAGTGTTTTTAGCAAAAGTGGAAAACAATGAGAAAATGAGTGCGGAAGAAATACAAAGAGCATATGAAGTATATGATGAATATACAGATCCTAATGATTTAAATCAAAACCATTATGTAAAAGATAAATGGGAACGATTAATGAAACCTCGTGCAGAATATGAAAAAGAAATAAAGATAAATAAAGAGTGATTGTCAAAATGGGAAGGTATTAATATGTTTAAAGTTAATGGTACATATATAAAAATGAATGAAGGCGATTATGGAGACATACTTACTTTCAAATTAACAGAAGGAACAATATTTAAAACAGATAGTATTAAATTTATAATCGAGGATTATAAAACTAAAGAAGACATTATTATTAAAGAATGTACGTATGTTGATGATAATTCGTTTGAAATGTCACTAACACAAGAAGATACTAATAATTTACATATTGGTAATTATTTATGGGGGATCATACAAGAAAGAGATGGAGAATTAGTAGATACTTTATCTATAGATAATAATTTAGTTGTAGAAAGAGGTCTAAAAGATGAAAGTAATAATTCAAACTCCTAAAAAAGAAGTTAGAATCAAAGGTGTAAGAACTCAAATAGGATTTATGCCAGAAGGAACTAAAGAAATTACAGAAAATGGAAAATACAATGTGCTTAACTATGAATTTGCAGAAGTTGCCATTCCTCCAAGTGATTATGATGGAAGTAGATTTTTTGATTTAATTATAGGAGAAGAAACAAATGAGTAATATTGTAATTGATGAAAGCAGAATACTACAACTAGAAGAAGATAGAGTAACATTAAGAAACAATTTAAGGGAACAAGGAATTGTATGTGCAGATGATGAAACTATCGAAACACTATTATCTAAAATGAGTGGCATTGTTAGTTGGCTTGAAATTTGCGACAAAAGTTATAGTGGAGAGTTAATTGATGAATACGGAGTTATTACAACAGTGAGTGAAGTAACATTTAGAAATATGCCTAATGTAACAACTATAAGTTTGCCGAGTGCTGTTTCATTGAATGAAAGCATTATGGGAAATAATTCTAATCATTTTTACAACGATAGTTCATTACGAAATCTAAACTTGCCGTCAATCGCAACAGGCTTTAAGACTAATGCGTTATATAATGTGTCTGCACTTAAAAAAGTTTGTCTTGCAAGCGCACCAAATGGCAATATTGGTTATGGTTATAATTCTTATAGTGCGTTAGACATAATGGACTATGGACTAGGTACTACTATCAATGTAACAATATCACTTTGTAGTTATTTGGTTTTAAGAAAAACAGATACTAACACAACATTATCAAATGCTAGTTATGTGAAAGATTGTAAAGTATTTTTACCACAGTCAATGATTTCAACATACGAAAATGCAACAAATTGGTCTGCTACAACTAATGTTGATTTTATAGATGTAGTCGGAAGTAGATTTGAAAACAAACAATGGCTAACAGATATGATTAAGTATAAAAGCAAATGTATTTTAGACGGAAATGAAATAGATGTATTAAGTGATGAAACAGTAGCAATTTTCAAACACACAGAAAACATTTCTCATTGTTACGAAAACGGGGTAGAGTTGCAAGACACAGATTTAGTTAAGAACAAAACGCTAACATCAACTATTTAAGGAGTAAACCATGATAGTAAGAGAAGATATAACAATAAAAGATCAAGAATTCGTCAAGACATACTCAGAACAACACTTCTATATAGAACGAGAAGGAGTTCAGTATGAAGAAGCTTACGACCCCAAAGAACTAGCAGACGAACGAATTTATACAGAAACAGATAAACCAATAGAAGACGAGTCCGTAGAGGAATAGAAAGGAATTGTCAAAATGGAAAGTAATTTTAATACAGATAGTATTTTACTATCAATAAAGAAACTTCTTGGTCTTGTAGAAGACGATCAGGCTTTCGATGCGGATATTATAATTCATATAAATTCTGTTTTTATGATTCTTAATCAGTTAGGTATAGGACCCATAGATGGATTCAAAATCGAATCCCAAGAAGAAACATGGGACCAGTTTATACAAGATGATAAATTACTAGAAGATGTAAAAACTTATATATATCTGAGGGTTAGATTAATATTTGACCCCCCTTTGAATAGTTCTATTCAGGGAAGCATTGAACGAACAATCTCAGAATTAGAGTTTAGATTAAATCTTAAAGAAACGAAGGAGGATACTCAAAATGAATGATAATTATTTAATACATTTTGGAAATAAAAATTCTGGAAGATATCCTCGTGGGTCAGGGGAACGTCCACATCAGCATGATGGATTAGGAGCTAGAATCAGTAAAAAGAAAGCAAGATTAGATAATCGAATTGAAAGACGTGAAACTGCTAGAGATTCTTATAAATTATCTAATGAAGAGTTAGATAGACATATAACAAGACTTGACAAGGAAAATAGATTAAAGGACTTAACAAAAAGAGTTAACAGTGGTAGAGGTGAAGTAAATAAGAACCTTAAGAAGGCTGGCGGAATTGCCACTGGCGCAGTTATCGGCGCAGCCGCAGGTGCTGGTGGAAAAGCCTTGGTTAAAAAGATAAGTGAAAAAGCAGGAACTATAACATTGAAAAAAGCAGCTAAGGCAGGGGCTAAAGCAGTTGGTAAACAAGTAAGATTTTATTAGTATTGGAGAATATAAAATGTCGGAAAATTATTTAATTCATTTCGGAAATAAAAATTCTGGAAGATACAGAAGAGGTAGTGGTGAAAGGCCACATCAGCATGATGGACTTCAAAAACGAAAAGATAAATACATTAATAAAATAAAAAGAACACAATCTAGAACAGATTGGCAAATAAAAAGATTATCAGAAGAAAATAAAAATGCAGCAAAAGCAAGATCTTTAAAAAAGAAAGTAGAGGCTGTTACTGACCCCGATGACGAGATTAGGGATGATCCAACATATACAGTAGAAGAAAAAAGAAAATTTGTTGACTGGGCTACAAGTGAAAATAAAAAATATGTTGATGCAATGATAAAAGCGAAACCAATGTATAATAAAGCTATTAAGGATATACAAAATGCAAAAGGTCGTAGAGAAGTAAAAAAAATATTTTATAATTTAAAATACAATAGACCAGATGGTGCAACAATAGGCGATGATATATCTTCTTTTGGTTTTTATACAGATAGAGGTCGTAAAAAATATGGTAATAATTAGGAGGATATAACAATGTCAGAAAATTATTTAATGCATTTCGGAAACAAAAATTCGGGAAGATACAGAAGAGGTTCTGGGGAGAATCCACACCAACATGATGGTCTCGGAATTAAAGGAAGATTAAAAAGGTTTCATACAGAAACCGCTAAATCCAATGCTATTAGATTGAATGATGGAAATATAATTAAAAGAAATTTTGTATACAATAGACCAACATACAAAAGAGCGGCCCAAATATCTTTGAATAATAAAGATTATTCTGATAAAAAAGCTTTAACGGAAGCAAAGAAAGCTGCTTGGAGAAATTCTGGGTTAACAGCAGTAACTGGAGTATTAGCTGGTGCTGGTGCAGCAATGGCTAAAAACTCTACTTCTACATATGGCCAGGCTCTAGGAACATCAATGTTAGCTGCATCTGCTGGCATGACTATAGGAACCATCGCTTTAAATAGAAAAGAAAGAAAAATGGCAAGAACCGGACAATATACTAAATATTTAGAAAGTAAGAAAAAATAGGAGATTGTCAAAATGGGAATAAAAAATAGAATCAAAAATGCATGGGATGCTTTTACTAGCAGAGATCCTACATGGATCCCAAAAGATTATGGTCCTACAGATTATGATAGACCAGATAGACCAACACTTACAAGAGGTAATGATAGAACAATTGTTAATTCTATTTATAATCGTATGGCTGTCGATGTAGCCGCTACTAGAATAGTACATGCAAAGATAGATGAGAACGATCGTTTTATAGAAACTATTGATTCTAATCTTAATGAGTGTCTGACAGTAGAAGCAAATATTGATCAGACAGGTAGACAGTTTATACAAGATATATGTATGTCAATGTTTGATGAAGGTTACATAGCGATTGTTCCAGTAGTAACAACTATTAATCCTGACAAATCCGAATCTTTTGGACGAGATATAGATGTTATGCGAAGAGGTCAAATTTTAGAGTGGCACCCAAAACACATTAAGGTTAAGGTCTATAATCAGAATACTGGAAAGAAAGAAGATTTAATATTATCAAAAGAAACAGTAGCAATTATCGAGAATCCACTATATGCAATAATGAATTCACCTAATTCTACTTTACAAAGGCTTATTCATAAACTAGCTTTATTAGACAAACTTGATGATAGTACCGCATCGGATAAATTGAATTTAATTATTCAATTACCATATGTTGTAAAGACACAATTAAGAAAAAATCAAGCCGAAGAGCGAATTAAAGCTATAGAAGAACAGCTATCAAAAGGAAAGCACGGTATTGCATATGCTGATGCTACTGAAAAAATAACTCAATTAAATAGACCTATAGATAATAGCCTATTATCTCAGATTGAATATTTGACTAAACAATTATATAGTCAATTAGGTATCACACAAGAGATAATGGAAGGAACAGCTGATGAAAAAACAATGCTAAATTATTATAATCGAACTATTGAACCAATTTTAGCAGCATTAACCGATGAAATGAAACGAAAGTTCCTTTCTAAAACGGCTAGAACACAAAATCAAACCATTCTCTTCTTTAGAGATCCATTTAGATTAGTACCTATTAATGATATTGCTGAAATAGCAGATAAATTAACAAGAAATGAAATATTAACTGCTAATGAAGTAAGACAAATATTAGGATTTAAACCTTCCAATAATCCAAATGCTGATGATTTAAGAAATAGAAATATCATTGCTACAGAATATGGAAATGTTTATGATGGTGATCCAAATGCTGAAGAGGGTGCAGTAGAAGAAGGGGAGATGTATTAATCTCTTTTTTATTTTACAAAAAATATATAAAGGAGGAAATCCAAATGCCTAAAAAGTATGACTTTTCTGGTTGGGCTACAAGAAGCAATATCAGATGCAGTGATGGACGAATTATAGCAAATGATGCTTTTAAAGACAATGATGGTCAAATCGTGCCATTAGTTTGGTCACATGAGCATAATGATCCCGCATCTGTACTAGGGCACGCTTTATTAGAAAATAGAGGAGACGGTGTCTATGCATATTGTAGTTTTAATGACAGTGAAAACGGTCAAAATGCTAAAAAGATTGTTGAGCACAGAGATGTTGCGGCATTATCAATATATGCAAACCAATTACAGCAAGACGGATCTGTAGTTTCTCATGGAAATATTAGAGAAGTTAGTTTAGTATTAGCTGGTGCAAATCCAGGAGCATATATTGAAAATATTATATCACATTCAGGACTAGAAGTTGAAGATGAAGCTATTATTCATAATGATGGTGGGGTCGATACAGAACCTGGAGAAATAGAAGATGCTCAAAATAACAAAGAATCGATAGACGATGACCAGAATGAACAAAAAGAAACTCAGGATGAGCCGGAAGAAAAAGAAGAAAAAAAAGAAGAGCCTGCTCAAAATGAAGAAACACAGGAGGAAAACAATATGTCAGAAGTAATCGAACATGCTGATGGTCAGGATACTGCTCAAAATAATCAGAGTTCTGGCGGATCAGACAAAACTGTACAAGAAGTGTTTGACACTCTTACAGATGAACAAAAAGAAGTTGTGTATTTCTTAGTTGGGCGAGCTGTTGAAGACGCTAAAAATGGCTCTACTGGAAACACAGAAGGAGGACAAGAAATGAAACAAGATGTATTTGAAGGTGATAGCTACGCAGCAGATGAGAATGTTTTATCTCACGACGATATGCAAGTTATTTTTAGGGATGCAAAAAGTAATGGATCACTTAGAGATTCAGTATTAAAGCATTCTGCAGAATATGGTATTGAGAATATTGAATGGCTATTCCCAGAGCATAAGAATTTAAAGAATGCTCCAGATTTTATAAGAAGAACACCATCTGCATGGGTTGAAAAGGTAATGAATGGTGTATCAAAAACACCATTTAGTAGAATTAGAATGGTATTTGCAGATATTACTGCAGAGCAGGCTCGTGCAAAAGGTTACACAAAAGGTAAGAGAAAGATTGAAGAAGTATTTGGACTACTTAAGAGAAAAGTTGGTCCTACAACAATTTACAAGAAACAGAAGTTAGATAGAGATGATATTATTGATATCACAGACTTTGATATTGTTTCTTGGATGAAAACTGAGATGAGAATGATGCTAGACGAGGAAATCGCTAGAGCTGCAATGTTTGGTGATGGAAGATCTCCTCTAGAAGAGGATAAAATTAAAGAAGATTGCGTGATTCCTGCAATTTCTGATGATCCTCTTTATACTATTACTCATGTTGTAGAAGTTCCAGAAGGAATGACTGAAGAAGAAGCTCTTCTAGATGCTGCTATTCTAGGAGCTGTTGACTATCAGGGATCTGGTAATTTAACAGCATTTATGAGAAGAGTAACTCTTAGCAAATCACTATTGTTAAAAGACGGATTTAAGCATAGACTATATAAAGATGCTAGTGAAGTAGCTTTGGCTATGAATGTTAAAGATATTGAGGAAGTCCCTGTTGACGTTATGCCTGAGGATGTTCTAGCACTACTTATTGACCTTTCAGATTATACAATTGGTGCTGATAAGGGTGGTTCTGTTAATATGTTTGAAGATTTCGATATTGACTTTAACCAGCAGAAGTATCTAATTGAAACTCGTTGCTCAGGTGCTTTGACTAAACCTTATTCAGCTATTGTTCTTAAGAAGAAGGGCAATACCCCAGCGGACCCCTCTCAGAGCTAACACTTAAAGCCGAGAGTGCTAGCGTTGAAATGTTCGGCACATTAGTTAGTGATATACAGACAGATTTGTCAGTAGCTGACGATGCAGTTACAGGTACTTCTAAATGGTTAGCAGATGGTGAAATTGCAGACTATTGGGGTGCTGGTAACTTTATGGCTTTCAAGTTTGAAGATATAGACGAGAGGGCCACATCTGTAAAAGTAGGAATGTCACCTTCACAAGATTCTGGTCTAGTCGAGATTATAAACGACCCAGATAAGAATGGTGTATTTAAGATTACAGATAAAGATGAGCAGAAGTTTGTTGTTATCATTACCGATGGTACACAGACAACTACTCAAGAATTTGATTTGTCTGGTTTGACATTAGAAGAAGCTCCAGCGGAAACTAATGAACAACAGCAAGGAGAATAATTAGGAGATTGTCAAAATGAAATATTATGGAAAGATTGGTTTTAAACAAACATCCGAAATCAGACCTGGGGTGTTTAAAGAAAATATAATCGAAAGAACTTATAGCGGCGATTATATGAGAAATGTAAATAATCAAATAATATCTAGTGACAAAATTAATGATGATATTCGAATTAATCATAATATTAGTATTGTTGCTGATGCTTTCATAAATAATAATTTCTATGACATTAAATATATTGAGGTTATGGGCCAAAAATGGAAAGTATCTAGTGTAGAAATCCAAAGGCCCAGACTCATCCTAACAACAGGAGGTTTATATAATGAGTAATCTAATTGAGATATCACAAGAAATAAAAAAACGATTAGATACAATTTGTGATCGCGTGTATTTCCAACCTCCTTCTAATACAAAAATGGAATATCCATGCATTTTATATTCTAGAGATAGAATAGATAATACTCATGGTAATAATCATGTGTATAATCAAAATCATAGGTACCAAGTTATAGTTTTAGATGAAGATCCTGATAGTAAAATAACAGAAGAATTATCTAAGTTTGATAAATGTCGATTTGAAAGAAGATATGTATCAGATAACGTGTACCATGATGTATTTACTTTATATTATTAAGGAGGAATATAATTATGGCAAAACTAATATGGGATGCAGTAGGCGAACGTTTTTATGAAACAGGTGTAGACCACGGTGTTATTTATCCTATGGGTGATAATGGGTATGAAGACGGTGTTGCTTGGAATGGTTTAACAGGTGTAACAGAATCCCCATCAGGGGCAGAGGCAACTCCTCTTTATGCAGACAATATTAAGTATTTGAATCTATATTCGGCTGAGGATTTTGGAGGAACTATTGAGTCATATACTTATCCACCAGAGTTTGCTGAGTGCAATGGTGAAGGAGAATTAGCAGCAGGTGTACGAGTTGCGCAGCAGGCTAGAAAGAAATTTGGTTTCTCATATAGAACATTACTAGGAAATGATACTAAAGGAAATGAATACGGTGAAAAAATTCATATTGTTTATGGAGCGCAGGCTTCTCCATCAGAGACAGCAAATGCTTCTGTAAATGATTCACCAGAAGCTATTACATTCTCTCATGAATTTACAACAACACCAATTAATGTTAAAGATATGAAACCAACAGCTCACTTAGAGATTGACTGTACAAAGATTTCAAAAGAGGCTAAGAAAGCTATCGAAGATGCTTTGTATGGAACTGATGCTACAACAGATCCTGTAACTGCAGCAACAGCACCAAGAATTTTAACACCTGATCAAGTTAAAGCTATTATTGATGAGCATCCTGTTACTGCAACAAATAGCGAAACACCTGCAAATGGTGAAACACCAGTGCAGGGTTAATTAATAACATAACTAATCTAAAATATTGTGTTTAAAAAAATAACCCGATTTTTCCACACAGATTAGTTTTTGTTTAAAGTAGGCGTCTGTTATCATCATAGCAGGCGTCTACTTATTTTTTATTGTCAAAATGAAAATTAAAAAAAGGAGATATTAAATTATGATTAAACAAACTATTACATATACAGATTTTAATGATGTAGAAAGAACTGAAGATTTTTTCTTTAATTTAACAGAAGCTGAATTGGTAGATTATAGTGTTTCTGTAGAAGGCGGTATGGAAAAGAAATTAGAGGATATTGTTAAGTCTAATGATATTAAAGAAATTCTTAAAATATTTAAGGAAATAATTTTACTATCTGTTGGTAAGAAATCAGAAGATGGTAGATTATTTATAAAAAATGATAAAATAAGAGAAGAATTCAAACAGTGTCCTGCATATTCAGAATTATATATGTCATTTATTAATGATGATAATAAAGCCGCAGATTTTGTTAATGGAATACTTCCAAAGAGTAAACAGATGACAAAAGATCAATTAGATAAGAACATGGCTGAAGCAGCAGAAAAATTAGGTGTTCAAAAACCTGAGATATCAGAAGCAAGCCAAGATGCACCTAGTACTGTAGTTGATATGCCAGTAAATAATGAAGATATAGATAAATAAGAGAATAAATTATGTTAATTATAAATACAGAAAAGAAAGAGTTTTTTGATGAAGAAAAACAAGAATTTGTCACTATACCAGAATATGTTTTGCATATGGAACATTCTCTTGTATCAGTTTCAAAATGGGAAGCTAAATATGAAAAACCGTATTTAGATATTAAAAATCAAAGAACTCCGGAAGAAATGTTGTTTTATATTAAATGTATGACATTTGAGCAAAATATACCAGATATCGTTTTTTCATCATTGTCTAAAGATAATCAATTAAAAATTAAGGATTATATTGAAAAGAAAATGACAGCAACATGGTTTTCTGATGAGAAAAAAGAAGGTAAGAAAGGCCCTATACGAAAATTAAATGGCCAGATAGTAACTTCAGAACTGGTATATTATTGGATGGTCGAATTAGGAATACCCGCAGAATTTCAAAAGTGGCATATAAATCGCTTGTTAACTTTAATTAAAGTATGTAATGAAAAACATAAAGAACAATCGGGTAGTAATAAGATGACAAAACAGGAAGTTGCGGCCAGAAATAGAATGTTAAATGCTCAAAGAAAAGCAAAATATAAAACAAGAGGATAGAGGTGATAATATGCCTAAAAAAATAGCATATGAACTAGTTAAGTATGTTAAGAAAAAAATAGGAACACCTTATATATACGGTGCAAAACAGCCGTATGAGTTTAATAAAAAATATTATAAAGAAGATATTAAAAGATTAAGTAAACAGTATCCAGGATATATTTGGAAGAGCGATTTTAAAAAAGCTGGAAAAGTATGTTGCGATTGCTCGGGATTAATATCTGCCTATACAGAAAAACAAAAAGGATCTTGGGATTTATTTAATTCCGCAACAAAAAGATGGCAAATTAAGTCTGGTAATAACTGGTTATGGGATAATCTTAAAGAAGTTCCTGTCGGAGCTATTCTATGGAAATCTGGGCATGTTGGAGTTTTTATTGGATATATTGGTAAAACCCCATATTATATTGCTGAAGATGGTAGTGCATATAATTGTAGAATGGCTAAAGTTAAAAATAGCGGTTTTACACATGCACTATTAATTCCAGATATTACTTATAATATTAAAAAAACATATAAGGCTACTAATAAAAAGAAAATCAAAGCCTATAAGTCTTCAAAATCAAAGAAACCTAAACGTACTTTTAGAAAAGGAAGAGATTTTAGAATTATGGCTGAACATAATGGTCGAGGACTTCTTAAAAAACATAGTGCTAAGGATAACTTATGGGTTGATTTAAAGGATATAAAGAAGAAATAAGGCAAGGTGGTAGTCGTAGTCAGATTTCTTTTTTATATAAAAGGAATGCATATGATAATTATGGTTGGGACAATGTGTTGATTAATTGTTTTTTATTAATTGTTTTTTTTTTGTAGTGATGGACGGTCAATTACTTATTTTTTATTTATATCTCTTTCTCTAATTTTTATGAATGGATATAATCATATGCATTCCTATTGACTGTCAAAATGAGAAGTGAAAAAGGTGAGTTTATGATTACAATAAAGCAAAAAGGAGATTTTAGCAATCTCAGAAGTTATTTCGAACGTGCTAAAGAAGTCGTAAACTTAGGAAGACTAGACGAGTATGGAAGGCGGGGGGTGGAAGCGCTTGCCGCTGCTACTCCTAAAGATTCTGGAAACACTGCAAGTTCTTGGGAATATCAAATTGATAGAACAAAAACTAGTGTTTCTTTAAGTTTTTATAATACAAATGAAAATAATGGTGTTCCAATTGCAATTATTTTGCAATATGGTCACGCCACTAAAAATGGGCATTGGGTTGAAGGTATAGATTATGTAAATCCAGCAATTCAACCTATTTTTAAAGAAATAGAAGAAGAACTATGGAGGGAGGTTTCTAAATAATGGCTACAACAATAGATAATAAGACTGTGCAGATGAATTTCGATAATAGAAATTTTGAAAAAAATATATCACAGTCTATG